>Ga0307475_10000031_pt1 | contig 70926 bp, 62 predicted proteins | sample atmos_gasesECM1C_FD_203317 | JGI IMG/M metagenome (GOLD analysis project Ga0307475, IMG submission 203317) | Hardwood forest soil microbial communities from Morgan-Monroe State Forest, Indiana, United States - atmos_gasesECM1C_515 | ecosystem: Environmental > Terrestrial > Soil > Temperate... | reverse complement strand
CGTCACGGAGACGGCGATCGAATTGAGCTGGCCGGTACCGACGGCTACGGCCGGCGGAGAGCCGGTAGCCAGCATCAGCGGATACAAAATCTATCGCGCGGAGATTGCGCTCGGCGCTTCCACTTCGCCTCCGCAAGGGATTCCGGCGAGCAAACCGGAAACGCGCGCTGCGCTACTGGCTAGTTCTGAAACCAACAGCTACCGCGACACTTCTTTTGTTTTCGATCATACCTACGTGTACGCGGTGCGGACCGTCATACAGATCGAAGGCCAGGAGTTGGAATCATCGGACTCTCGGCCCGTGACCGTCACTCCGCGCGATAGCTTTCCTCCTGCCACGCCGCAAGGTCTGGTGGCTGCGTTACTCCCCGGCGCGGCCCCGGGCACCGTTCTTCTAGACCTCTCCTGGTCCATTAATCTTGAAACCGATCTGGCAGGGTATCACGTCTATAAGAGCGAGCAGGAGGGCACCCCGGGGCAACTCGTTACCCCCGATTTATTGCCGACGCCTGCGGTTCGTGATACGTCTATAGAGCCCGGCCACCGCTACTGGTATGCCGTGACCGCCGTGGACCGCGCGGGGAATGAAAGCGCGCCAAGCGCGCCCGTCGCCGTCGAGGTCCCGCAAGCAACGCCGTAAAATCGGGTCGCACGACTGTTTGTATCTGGGAGCCCAGCGCTGCATGTTGCTACGTCAGCATCTGCCCGGTTATCGTTGGTTCCATGTCTTCCGCAACGCGGCCATGCGCACCGGTGTCTATGTGGGCGTTTGCATGACTTTGGTTTTCAGCGCCTGGCTGGTGATTGCCAATCACGCGACATTCTTGGAGCACTTTGCGATGGAGCGCAATATCGCCGCGACCGCGATTCTCTGTTTCCTCGCGGCCGTTCCTGTTTTCCGGTTTTTGCGTTTCCCCGCACAGCTCCTGGGATCAAGTCTGGTGGGCTGGTCCATTTTCAGCTTGAGCTATGGAGGAATGTGCTTGGTCTTCCGTGGGCTCGGCAACCGGCTGAGCACGTTGCAAGTTTTTATGCTGGGCGCGGTCGTGTATATGATATTCGCGACGCTTTGCTGGATTGTTGGCGTGATCTGGAGAGCGCGCGAAACGCATGAGTCTCATCCCAACCACCACGCGAGCTGAGTACCAATGAAAATTTGCCGGTATGTGTTGAGCGACGCCTCCGCCGCGCACGCTGCTTCGCCGCGCTATGGATTGATCGAAGGCGAAAACGTCACCCAGATCTCGGGAGCGCCGTGGGGGAAGTGGTCGCGCGGCTCGCATTCTGGGCGCCTTGCCGAAGTGCGACTGCTTGCGCCGGTGGAACCATCAAAGATCGTTTGCATCGGCCGCAATTACGCTGCTCACGCCGCGGAGCTAGGCAATGAAGTCCCCAAAGAACCGTTGATGTTCCTCAAGCCGCCCTCTTCCCTGATTGGTCCGGAAGAAGCCATCGTTTTGACAAAATTCTCGCAACGCGTGGAACATGAAGGCGAACTCGCGCTGGTGCTGGGGCGCCGCTGCTCGCAACTTAGCGATGCGGAAGACCCCTTGTCCTTTGTGCTGGGTTATACTTGCCTCAACGACGTGACCGCGCGCGATTTGCAAAAAACCGACGTGCAATTCACTCGCGCCAAGGGATTCGATACCTTCTGCGCCGCCGGCCCGCACATCGAAACCGCGCTTGATCCATCCAATGTGCTGGTGGAAACGCGCGTAAACGGAGCGCGCCGGCAGTCCGGGCTCACCTCACTGATGATCTATCCGCCGGCGTTTCTGGTTCGTTGGATTTCGCGCATGATGACCTTGATGCCGGGGGATGTTATCGCGACGGGGACGCCCGCTGGTGTCGGACCTTTGGTTGCCGGCGATACGGTGGAGGTTAGCGTTGCCGGTGTTGGCGTGTTGCGCAATCCGGTGCATGCGCCGCAAGGGTAGTTTCACCTAGACCCTAGGGTTTCGGTAGAATACGCATGAGTGGGGCGTAGGCGAGTGGTGCCGAGACGCCCGGCCGCGAGCGAGTGTGTGCGCGCAGAGTCACCTGCGCGCGGTGCGCCATCCCACTATTTTAGATGAGGAGTCTGCTCGTTGAAGGAATTGTTCGCGGATTGGAAATTTGTTCTTGGCATGGGTGGCGCGGCGATCGCTGCGGTGGCCATGATCGCTTATGCCTTTTTTCGTCCGGCGGTGAATCCTGAGGAAGAAGAGCGCAAACGGCGGCTGCATTTGAATCAGATCGGCCGTATTGCTGAAGGGCAGATCGTCGAGCTGGTGGAGCGGCCACCGGAATCGCCAGAGGTACGCAAGGGTTTGTTCGGGACCAGCGCCGTGCCGCTGAAGGATATGCGACCGCGCCATCTCGTTTCCTACAGTTATTTGATTTCCGGGGTCAGGTATCAGACCGCGCAGGATATTACCGGGCTCGAAAGCCAGGTTCGGTTGGAGCGGCTGGTCGCCGGGCAACCCGCCAGCATCAAGTACGATGCCGCCAATCCCAGTGACTCCATCCTTGTTGCTGACGACTGGTCGGGTTTACGCTGAGCTTCGAAGCGCTTGCGCTGGGCCGCGAAGTGCTTAGGCTGATGGCCCGCCCGGTAACTGCCTTCTTCTGCGTTCTGCTTTTCATTTGGTTGCGCTATCCTTCTCCATGCCGATAGAGGGCGGCCCAATTCCAGTCCGATGAAGATGATTATCGCTTCCGCTTTAACGACTATCCTAATCGTGGCTTTGACCCTCGGCGCCATGTTCATTTTGGTGCAAGCCACGGAATACGTGACTTCGCTCGAATCTTCTCTGGAACGTGCCGTCGCCATGGGTGCGGAGCTGCTCTTGGGTGTCGTGCTGCTTCTGGGAACCACGTGGATCGCCACGCATCTCGCCGTGCGCATCTTCAGCTCAGAGGAATCTCCTTCCGAGGGAGGGCCTCTTGTCTGAGCCGAAGCCCAGCTTGATTCCTCAAGACAAACATCGCGACAGCATGGAAGAGCTTCGCCGCGTATCCGAGGAAGCGGAAGCGGGTGGCGGTCCCGAACGTCGCGAGCGCGAACACCAAGCCGGCAAGCTTACGGCCCGCGAGCGCATTCATCTTTTGCTGGACGAAGGCACCTTCGAAGAACTCGATAAATTTGTCCGGCACCGCTGCGTCGATTTTGGCATGCAGGAGCAGCGTCCCGCGGGCGACGGCTTCGTTACCGGCTTTGGCCGCATCGACGGCCGCCTGGTTTATGTTTTCGCGCAAGACTTTACGGTTTTCGGGGGTTCGCTCTCGGAAACCAACGCGCTGAAAATCTGCAAGATCATGGACCTTGCCATGCGCGCCGGAGCACCTGTTGTCGGACTGAACGATTCCGGCGGCGCGCGCATTCAGGAGGGCGTCGCATCGCTCGCGGGTTACGCGGATATTTTCCTGCGCAACACGCTCGCCAGCGGCGTTATTCCGCAGATCAGCGCGATCATGGGTCCTTGTGCGGGCGGCGCCGTCTATTCGCCGGCCATCACCGATTTCATCTTCATGACGCGCGAAACTTCCTATATGTTCGTCACCGGGCCCGATGTCATCAAGACCGTCACTCACGAGGAAGTCACCAAGCAGGAGCTCGGCGGCGCGATGACCCACAACGCCACGAGCGGCGTCGCCCACTTCGTCTCGAGGGACGATGCCGATTGTCTTGCTATGATCCGCGAATTGCTGAGTTTTCTTCCCTCCAACAATCTGGAGGATCCGCCCCGCCGCGTTACCTCAGACTCCCCTGCACGCCGCGAGGAATCGCTGAATACACTCGTTCCGCCCGATCCTCAGAAGCCTTACGACATCAAGGAGGCCATTCACTCGATCTTTGACGATGGTTATTTCTTCGAAGTCCACGAACACTTCGCGAAGAACCTTGTAGTAGGCTTTGCGCGGCTGGATGGCCGGCCCGTCGGCATCGTCGGCAACCAGCCGGCTTTCCTTGCCGGCGTCCTGGACATCAACGCTTCCGTAAAAGGGGCGCGCTTCGTGCGTTTCTGCGACGCTTTCAACATTCCGCTCATCACTTTCGAGGATGTTCCCGGATTTCTTCCGGGCACCCAACAGGAGTTTGGCGGCATCATCAAGCACGGCGCAAAGCTGCTGTTCGCCTTCGCCGAGGCTACCGTTCCAAAAATTACTGTGATCACGCGCAAAGCTTACGGCGGAGCGTACTGCGTCATGGCTAGCAAACACATCCGCACCGATGCCAACTTCGCCTGGCCCACGGCGGAAATTGCCGTCATGGGCCCGCAAGGGGCTGTGGACATTGTTTACAAACGGGAATTGGCCAAGGTTCCCGAATCCGAGCGCGAAAAACTGCGCCAGGAAAAGATCGCCGAGTTCCGCGACCGCTTCGCCAATCCTTTCGTTGCGGCCGAACGCGGCTACATCGACGCAGTCATCGAGCCCGCCGATACCCGCGCCCGGTTAATCACTTCCCTTCGCGCCCTCGAGAACAAACGCGACACCAACCCCAAGAAGAAACACGGCAACATTCCCCTGTAGCCTTCTACGTCTGCCTCCTAGTTCGTGATAATCTCAATTCCCCAAACCTTGTCCACGGAGTTTCCATGCAGTCTCGAAAAATTGTTGCCGCTGGCATGTTCTTTATTTTCATAGGTGCGGCCGCAAGCGCGCAAAACAAGACCGTAGCCGAACGCCTGGGCTACCCGGCGGATTCCAAGCTGCTGATTGTTCACGCCGACGATCTGGCCATCGCGCACTCGGAAGATGCCGCCAGCTTTGAGGCGCTGGAGAAGAACGCCGTTACATCAGCGAGCATCATCGTGCCGGGCGCCTGGCTGACGGAAGTCGCGGCCTACGCGAAAGCGCATCCCGATGCCGACCTGGGCGTGCACTTGGCCCTGACCAGCGAGTGGAAAACGTACCGGTGGGGGCCGGTGGAATCCAAAGACAAGGTTCCCAGCCTCGTCGATGCCTCCGGCTATCTATGGCCGGAAACTCTTCCGGCGCTCCAGAACATCAAGCCCGAGGAAGTAGAGCGTGAAATTCGCGCTCAAGTGGAGCGGGCCATGGCCCTCGGAATTCACCCCACGCACCTGGACAGCCACATGGGCGTGCTTTTTTCGAGTCCGCCGCTTTTTGCCGTATACGTCAAACTCGCTCATGAATACAAATTGCCGTTTCTGGCTGTTCGGATTCCCAATGTTCCGCCGCAGCTTCTCTCCGTCCTCTCTGAAAAGGACATCGTTGTGGATTCCGTAGTCATCGCCAATCCCACGGTTCACGCGAACGAATGGCGCGACTTTTACGTCAACGCCGTAATGAACTTGAAGCCGGGCGTCACCGAAATCATCGTACATCTCGGTCATGACGATACCGAACTCGAAGCCGTGATGGAAGACCATCCAGACTACGGCGCAGCCTGGCGCCAACGCGACTACAATGCCGTCACCAGCGCCGAATTCAAGAAGGCCCTGGAAGAGAATCATGTCATCCCGATCAAGTGGAAGGATCTGAAGAAGCTAGTGAATTAGTTTCGCCGGAAGCACCAGCGCTCCTCGGATTCGTGGCGCCTGTTTCCCGTCATGCTAAACTCACACCGCGCTCCGTATTTTCTATGTTCAAGAAAATTCTCATTGCCAATCGCGGTGAAATTGCCGTGCGCATCCTGCGCGCTTCGAGGGAACTGGGCATCCGCTCCGTCGCGGTCTTCAGTGATGTCGACCGCAAATCGCTTCATGTCCGTCTCGCCGATGAAGCCTATCCCATCGGCCCGGCGCCTTCGCGCGAGAGCTACCTTTCGATCAACAAGCTTATGGACGTCGCGCGCCTCGCCGGTTGCGACGCCGTCCATCCCGGCTACGGGTTCCTTGCAGAAAACCCCGCGCTGCCGCGTGCCTGCACGGACAGGGGGCTCACTTTCATCGGCCCGCCAGCCGAAGCTATGGAAGCACTCGGCTCCAAGACAGCGGCCCGCCAGCTGGCCCGCCGCACCGAAGTTCCCACCGTACCCGGGATAAACGATGCCATAGAAAATCCCTTCGAAGCGCAGGCTTTGGCGCAACGCATGGGCTACCCCGTTCTTCTGAAAGCCGTTGCCGGTGGCGGCGGCAAAGGCATGCGCCTGGTCTCCAGCGACGCAGAGTTCGATTCCGCATTCCGCGATGCTTCTTCGGAAGCCATGAACGCTTTCGGCAACGACCGCCTGTACCTCGAAAAATATCTCGAGCGGCCTCATCACGTGGAAATCCAGATTTTCGCCGACGTCCACGGCCGCGTGGTTTCTCTTGGCGAGCGCGAATGTTCGGTGCAGCGCCGGCATCAAAAAGTAATCGAGGAAGCGCCTTCGCCCATTGTCACGCCCGAGCTGCGGAAGAAGATGGGCGACGCCGCCGTGCGTCTGGCGCGTGCCGGCCGCTACGTCAACGCCGGCACCGTCGAATTTCTAGTGGATGCCAATCTCAATTTTTATTTTTTGGAAGTGAACACGCGCTTGCAGGTCGAACATCCCGTCACCGAGCAGGTTACCGGCCTCGACATGGTGAAACTCCAAATCGCCATTGCCGCCGGCCACCGCCTGCCCTTCGCCTGGGAATCCATCACCCCCCGTGGCCACGCCATGGAAGTTCGTCTCTACGCTGAGGATCCCGAAAATAGCTTCTTTCCCTCACCGGGGAAGATCCTTTCGCGCCATGTTCCGAGCGGCCCGGGCATTCGCCTCGACGAAGGCGTCTACGACGGCTGGACCGTGCCCAACGATTACGATCCGCTTCTCAGCAAGCTCATCGCCTGGGGCAATAGCCGCGAAGAAACTATTGCCCGCCTTCGCCGCGCCCTCGACGAATACACCATCACCGGCATCAAGACCAACGTCGGACTTTTCCGCCGCATCCTGGTGGAACCCGATTTTCTGCGCGGCGAGATTCACACCAAGTGGCTGGATGAATTGCTGCGCCGGCCGCATTTCGCTTCGGCTTCCGTGGACGAGAATTCTCTCGAAAGCTCCGCTTCCGATGCCGCCACCATCGCCGCCGCGATCTGGCAGGCCAATCAATGGAGCCAGCGATCCGGCCGGAACTCTTCGGCTGCGGACCAGCCCTCGCGCTGGAAACAAGAGGGCCGCCGCGAACAATTGGACCGCCTGCCCTGAGATACGAAGTCCAAATCGCCTCCTCCAGCGCCGGAGGAAAAACCCGCGCCATTGAGCTGGAACGCGGTGGTTCCGGCTGGCGCATAACATTGGACGGCAAGGCAGTAGCCGTCGACGCCGTCGAAATCGCTCCCAACACGATTTCCGTTTTGCTTGACGGTCAAAGCTTCGAGATCAGCGTGACTCCGTCTCCCGGCGGCAAACTAAAACTCCAGAGCGGCTCGCATGAGTTCACCGCCGAAGTCATCGACCCGCGTGCCTGGAGCGGCCGCCGCCACGCTAGCGCCGAAGCCGAAGGCCGCCAGCAAATCCTGGCGCCCATGTCCGGAAAAGTCGTGCGCGTCCTAGTCAAAGCTGGAGATTGGGTTGCAGCCCGCCAGGGTCTTCTCGTGGTCGAAGCCATGAAGATGCAAAACGAAATCCGCTCGCCCAAGAGCGGTACCGTCGAGCGCGTCCTGGCCAAGGAAGGCCAGCCCGTCAACGCCGGCGAAGTTCTGTGTGTGGTAGCTTAAGCTCTACTTGATTTCGAGGATGCCTAAACAGGAGTGTTCGAAAATCTAGAGGGAAAAGTTTCTTTAATGCCCGCTGGGTCTTTCCGGCATAGTGGTTTTCGCCGCATCCGGCAATTTGCCCGCCGCCTCGACAACCTGCTCGGCAAGGAAGTTCGTCACCCGCGCCCCATCCCGAGCGATGGCTAGATAGGCAAGTCGCAGCAACTGCTCCTTGCGGTTGCGCAGCGTGTCGCGAATGGTTTGCTGCACTTGCGGTTCGGAAATGCCGCGCAGCCCGGGGGATTCACGGGCAATTAATTTCAGAATCAGGATGCGCGTTCCATCTTTCGGTTGCACTTGAATCGGCTGGCTGACTTGCCCGGCCTTTAACCCCATTACCACTTTTTTCAGCGCCGGGTCCGATTGGTTCAACGACGATTCCGGAACATAACCCAGGTCGCCGCCCGTTCCCGCGGTGTTGATGTCTTCGGAATAATCCATCGCCAACTGGGCAAAGTCCGCTCCGCTGTTCAGGCGGTCCATCAGCATCTTCACTTTGCGCTGCGCCTCGGCTTCATTGGTGGCATCGTCGTTCTTGCGGTTGCGAAGTTGCTGCTCTTTGCGGGGTGTAACCACGATTTGCGCGATGTGATATTGGGGTTCGGCTACGTTGAACTGCGCCTTATTCGCGTTGTAAAAGTCGGTGACGTCCTGGTCGGTGATAGTAATCTTCGCCACCACTTCGCGATTCAGCAATTTCTGTATGGAAAGCTGGCGCCGCAACTCGAGCTTCAGATCCTCCACGGTCATGGATTGATCCTTCAAGCGCCGCTGAAATTCGTCTTCGGTATAGGGGCTCTTCAGCTCGGTGAACTTATCTTCCACCTCGCCGTCGCTCGCTTCCAGGTTCAGCTTCTTGGCCTTCTCGAGAAGAATTTCGTTGTTGATCAGCTCGTCGAGCACGTTCAGCTTTTGTGACAGCGATTCTTCCAAGGAAGGCTCTTGCCCTTCCGGGTTAACCCGCGTGCGATAGTATTTGTCGACTTCGTCCCTCTTGATCTCTTTCCCGTTTACCACCGCCCACACGTCCGGCCCATGCTGCACTTCCTTGTTGCAGCCCGCGGCGGCGCTGAAAGCCATTGCTGCCAACGGCAGCCAGGCGGCGCGCTTCACTCCTCTGGAGTGGTTCATCGGATGCCCCAAGGAACACAGGTTCGCCACTGTCAAGTTCAAGGGTGGAGGCTCAGGCGGCTTTCTTTACTTTGCCGGCGCGGATGCACGCGGTGCAAACACGGACTTGTTTCCTCACGCCTGCCACGATCGCTCGAACACGCTTCAAGTTCGGATTCCACCGGCGCCGCCGCGTGTTATTCGCGTGGCTGATTACATTTCCATAGTGCGGCACTTTGCCGCAGAACTCACACTTCAGTGCCATTTTTCTTCCTGCTTCGGTTTTTATTTGGGCTTGGATTTCCTGTTCGAATGTCGCCAAACCAAGCTCTTTATTCTAGCAGACCCTTTACTTCCGGCAAAGCGCGCCTTTCGCGCCGAATAGTTTTACGAGGCCAGCTGATAGCGCGGTTTGCGTCCCGGATCATTGCCCCAGGATTACTCACAACGTCGATGGACTTCCAGCACGGCCCTGCCGGAGCCTGTTCTTTCGGACGGGATTCAGTCGTGCGTCGCGTACCAGTAACGGCTCCAATCGTATTGAAATCACAAGGGTTTCCTCGAAAACAAAGGCCCTGCTGGCCGCCCGTACCATTGTTGACCCAGCCCGCACAACCTAACTTGCCCTTAGCGGGCGCCGAAGCAAAAGCGTTCGCGAAACCATGAGCCATCCAATGGACGACATCACCGGGGCCCTTCAGCCTGCTCCACTTACGGAGCAGGCCACTAACCGCCATTCGAGAACTCCGAATCGCTTGAGACGTTCGGCCGCATTCTTTCTCTTGCTTGCGGGGCTTTCCACTTTCGCCGGTTACCAGATCGCCCGCCTAGAAATTTCCCGGCCCAACTGGTTGCACGGTTCCCAGTTACCGACAAGGTCCGCACAAGCATCACCCGCCCTGGTGCCGGCATCCGATCTAAGCGTCGCCAATGCCGAGGTGGAAGCCATCAGCCACTTGGCTCCGCAACAGCAAGCCGAACGTCTTCTGCAGCTTGCCATCCAGCGTCCCGACCAATCTCTTGGCTTAATTGACAAAAATTTGGATTCCTGGCGCGGCCACCTGGAAGACACCGATCAGCTCTTCCATATCGTTCTTGCAGCTTTGGACGCCAACGATCCTCGCGTTCGCGTGGCGGCTGTGGAAATCGATCTTGTGGCCAACAACCTGAGAAAGTCGCAGCAAAGTCTCGAAAAACTCCGCAATCAAATTCAACACGATCCCGGCAGCCGCTCACTAGCGCTTTGGAGACTCGGCGCCCTCGGCAATCGCGGAGTTGCGCCCGCCAAGGTCTTGGCCTTGCTTGTTCGTTATTCTCACGATCCGAACCAATTGACGCGCTTCTGGGCTGTCGAAGGATTGGCCATGCTGGGTACCGAGGAATCCATCGACCCGCTTCTTTCGATTCTGGCTCATGATCCCGCGAAACAAATTCGCGAGCGCGCGGCCACCAACATCGCGCGTTCCGGCATGCTCACCAGTGAGCAGCGTCTTGCGGCCGTTCCCCAACTCCTCAATCTACTCGATGACGATTCGCTTGACGCCGAGACGCAAAACCTGGTCTACGCTTCTTTGCAAGTCATCACCGGCGCTTCCCTCGGCAAAAACCCCGAGGCTTGGCGCGAGTGGTGGGCCCATCACGACCAGCCCGAAAAAATTCATCGCGTTCCAAAAAATCTTCTCTTCGCCTGATTGCTGGCCGGCTACAACTCCCATCCCGGGCGTCGTTCCGGAACCACGAACTTCTGCGCGGCCTCCGAGTTGAGCACTTTCAGGTTGGTGCGATCCCAATTCAGTTTTTGTCCGGCACGCGCGGCGACGTTACCCAGAAGCAAGGTTTCCGTGACCATTCCTGAAAACTCAAAATTCCCTCCCGGCTTGACTTTGCCTCTTTTCGAAGCATCGAGCCATTCCCGCTCGTTGCCCGGCGAACGCGGCAAAGTCTGCGGCGGCTGTTTGTAGGCATCCATCTTTGCTTGCGGAATGAGTTTCGGATGCGCGCCATTGAACCCGCACAGAATCTTGCCGCGGTCCCCCACAAACAGCAGCCCTTCGTCCATTTCTTCACCATCTCCCTTCAGGGGGCGGTCCTCTTCCAATTCCTGCGGGCGAGGAGGCTTTAATCCGCCGTCATACCACGTGAATTTCACCGCCGGCAGGTCTCCGCGCGCGGCGAAGTCGTACCGGATGATCGAAGCGAGCGGATAAGTCTCTTCGTAGCGCTCGCTCGAGCAGGCTTCCACGCTTACCGGCGCTTCCAGCTTCAACACGCGGAAAATCGTGTCATAACTGTAGGAACCCATGTCGCCCAAGGCCCCACAACCAAAGTCACACCATCCTCGCCACACGAACGGCACGTAAGCGTGGTTGAAAGAGCGTTCCGGGGCCGGGCCCAGCCAGAGATCCCAATCCAACCCATCCGGCACCGGTTGCGACTCCTTGGGCCTTTCCATTCCTTGCGGCCAATAAGGCCGGCTCGACCAGTTATGCACCTCGCGCACAGGTCCGATGGCTCCGTCCCAAATCCATTCGCACAAGAGGCGTGTCGCTTCCGAAGCTTGGTTTCCTACCGCGATCTGCGTTGCCACACCGGTCGAGCGCGCGATTTCGGCCAGCCGCCGTGCTTCGTAAATCGTGTGCGTCAAAGGCTTTTGGCAGAAGACATGTTTGCCCTTCTTCATGGCCGCCGCGGAAACAGCCGCGTGCAAGTTGTCGGTGGTGCACACCACCACGGCGTCGATGCCTTTTTCTTTTTCTAGCAGTTCGCGGTAGTCGCGGTACGCCGCGCATCCGTTGTATTTACCGGAAGTCTGCTGCCCGCCGTAATACGCGTTCACGATCTGCTGGCACGGCTCGCGCCCCGCCACGCCGCTCGTCACCCGCAACGAATGCGTCAACTGAATCGGCTGATCCGGGCTCAACCAGTCCCATCCGGAGTCCACTCCCAGAAGCTTGCGCACGGAGTTGCAGAATTCGTGAGTATCCCACTGCGGATGGTCCGCGCTGCTCTTGTTGGGGTCGCAGACTGCGACTCCTTGCACATCCGGTTCCTTCAGAAAGTGCAGCATGACGCGCAATCCCTGTGAACCCACCCCGATAAACGCAAGGTTTACCTTGTCGCTCGGCGGCACAAATCCCGGCCCGCCCAGCACATGGCGTGGCACGATCGAAAACGCCATCGCCGCCGCCACGCTGTGCCCAAGAAACTTCCGCCGGCTGCAACCTCGCTGGACTTGCTCATCAACATGCTTCACTTTTTTCATTTCCGCCCTCGGCACCATGGCTCCAGAAATTCTGCGGCAGATCAAATAGACTCCCGCCGTCGCATGAGGTCTCCCTTCGATTTCTTTCGCCGCGAGGATACCACTCCGAGGGAATCCGAGGGAAGGATTGGCGTTGCGCAACGTTGCGCCAGAGCGATGTTCGGCCGCGAGCTTACTCGTCGCGCAATACGTTCATGGGTTCCACGCGCGCGGCGCGGATGGCAGGGGCCAGCGAAGCAATCGCTCCGACCACCAGCACGAGCAGAACCACGCCGGACATTGTCGCGACATCGGAGGAAGTCACGCCGTAAAGCATCCCTGACAGCACGCGTCCAAACATGGCCGCCAGCACGCAGCCCGCGCCGCAACCCAGCAGGGAGACTCCCAGGCCCTGCAACAAAAACTGCTTCACGATTTGTCCCCGTACAGCGCCCAGCGCCAGCCGCAGGCCGACTTCACGCCGCCGCACGTTTACGGAATAGCTCAGTGTTCCGTAAAGCCCCAGGCAAGCAAGAGACACAGCGGTGGCGGCAAAGAACGCCAGCAGAATAGTGCGCAAGCGGTTCTCCGCGAATGCTTCACTGAGATGTTCCTCCAGCGGCGTGATCTCGAAGACCGAGCGATCCGGTTCGATTTCATGAATTCTTTGCCGAAGCGCCTTAACCATTGCCATCGGTTCCGTGGCCGTGCGAACAAGGTAAAAAGGATCGGGATCGGCGGCGCTGGTGCACCAGTACACGGTTGGGCCAGGTTCGTGATCGAGGCCTGCTTCCCGGGCGTCTCCGACGATTCCTTGTATTTCACCGGGCGGCAAAAACGTGCTGCCGGGCACCTCCTGAAGATGGCGCCCCACAGCTGTTGATTCCGCGAGATAAGTGTTCAGAAAACTACGATTCACGAGAACGTTGATGGACTTGAGGGAATCCGGCGTCTTACGGCAGAGTTCGCCGGAAAGAAGCGGAATTTGCATGGTGGCAAAATATCCCGGGGAAACGAAGCGGCTCTCCGCGATGATCTTGCGTTCCGGATCTGCTTGGCCTTCGGCAAACTTCAATTCCAATTGATAGTGCGACGGGACCCCAGGAAGTGCCGCGGCAGTCGCTGCCGTTTCCACCCCAGGCATGTTGCCCAAGGAATCGATCGTGCGGTCGATTCGTTGCGTGAGTCCCTTCCAATCGGAGGTTTCACCGTAGGAGGCACTGACATGAAAGGTCAGGACGTGGCTGGGATCGAACCCGGGCGAGACGCGGCCTAGGGCCTGAAAGCTTCGCAGCAGCAATCCGGCGCCAGCCAGCAGGGTGACGGCAAGCGCCACTTGCACACCCACGAGCAGCCATGGCAGCGGATTGCGTGCCGACACTTGCGTCCGACTGGCTTGCGCTAGCGACCTGGACATGTTATTTCGCGTGCCGCGAATGGCTGGGAACAATCCGCAGAGGAGAGTCACAACGACGGAACACACCAGCGAATAAGCCACGATTCGAACGTCGAGGTGAATCTCTTCGACGCGTGGCAAGTTTGCAGCAAGGGATCGAAACACCTTCGAGGCTGCGTTAGCTACAAGCAGTCCAAACGCGGCGCCTGCCAGAGCCAAAACAAAAACTTCGGTCACCAGCTGCGTCACGATGGCGGTGCGCGTACCGCCAAGAGAAAAACGGACGGAGATTTCGTGTTGGCGCTGAGCGGCACGGGCCAAAAGCAGTGCAATGATGTTCGTGCAAGCAATCAGCAGAAGCACAGACACGGAGCCAAACAGGATCCACAACGACCTCCGCACCCCGCCAATCGTTTTTTCCTTGAGTGGCTCGATTCCTACGGTTAAGTCCGCATCCGTTTTCGGGAATGCGCTGCCCAGCTGTTTTTGCACGGTCGCCAGGTTGGCGCGGGCTTGCTCGATTGTCACACCAGGCTTTAGGCGCCCAATCGCGAGGTACCACGTCCACTCCCTGTTTTGTGCGATGGGCGCATCGGGGGGGACGGCAGACCAGAGGTCAACGTCACGGTCAGGAAACAAAAAGGACGCCGGCATAATACCCACGATTGAAGAAGAATACCCGTTGATGCGCAGCTTCTTTCCGAGAGCGTTGGGGTCAGCTGCAAAGCGGCGGCGCCAGAAGCGATCGCTGATCAAAATGGCATTCGGACCGCCAAAGTGTTCTTCCTCGGCCGTGAAATCGCGGCCGAGCGCAGGTGAAATTCCCCATACTTGCAAAAAACGAGGCGTCACAAAAGCTTGTGTCACTTTTTCCGGAAGAGGGCCCGAGGTTTCTGAGTTGTCTTCTGTGTAATATCCGGTAATCGCCTGGAAAGTGGAATTCATCCGGTTCCAGTCTTCAAGACGGACGGGCGCCAAACGCGTTCGCGGACTCTTCGTCTTCGGATTGTACTGACGAAGTTCCATAAGCTGATCGCCGTTGGGAAAGGGCAACGGCCGCAGCAAAATCGCATCGATTGCCGAGAACACCGCGCTGTTCGCGCCAATCCCCAAAGCCAGCGTCAAGATCACCGCGAGCGAAAAAGACGGCGACTTGCGAATAAACCGGAAAGCCGATTTCAAGTTCGCCATCATGGTTTCAACGAAACTGAAGCGGTGAACGTCGCGCAATTCTTCCTTGATCTGTTCGCGCCCGCCGAATTCCAGCACGGCCTGCCTGCGCGCCTCTTCCCGAGCCAGCCCCTGCGCCATGTAGTCATTCACGAGCTTTTCGATATGAAAGCGAAGCTCCGAATCGAGTTGCGCATCGAGAGCGCGTTTATGGAAAAGTGATTTCCATCCGAACATGGTGGACTCCTATTCGGCGGTCTCGAGGATGTGGCCCACGGCGCCGGCCAGGCGGTGCCAGTTGGATTCCTCGCTCGCCAGTTGCTTGCGGCCCTTCGCCGACAATTCGTAGAACTTGGCTTGCCTGCCATTGTCGGACTCGCCCCACTCGGCGGCGAGCCACCCTCGTTTTTCCAGGCGATGCAACGCGGGGTACAGCGACCCTTGCTGCACTTGCAATACTTCCTTGGATATTTGCCGGATTCGCTGGGAAATCCCGTAACCGTGCACCGGGCCGAGCTCCACGATTTTCAGGATCAGCATGTCCAGCGTGCCTTGCAGCAATTCCGATTTCTCGATCGGCATTCCGCCTCCTAGACGCTCGACATATATACGCTCGCATAGGTAGATTGTCAAGGAGAGACGCGTTCGGCCTTGGCCGCCGCAACTGAAACGTGCAACCCTAAGGTTGCTTTTTGTCCGGCGCTGTGCCAATATGCAACCCAGAGGTTGCTTAACATGCAGGAGCGCATCGAGAAGCGCATCGAACTGAAAGCCCCCGTGGCCCGCGTCTGGCGCGCCCTGACGGATTACCGTGAGTTCGGCGAGTGGTTTCGCGTGAAGCTGGACGGCCCCTTCGTGCCCGGCCAGATCTCGCGTGGCCAGATTACCTACCCGGGCTACGAACACGTCAAATGGCAGGCCATCGTGCAGAAAATGGAGCCCCAGCGGCTCTTTTCTTTTACTTGGCACCATTCCTTTGATCCGAAAGCGGACATCACCAAAGAACCGACCACCCTTGTGGAATTTCGGCTGGAAAAGACCGCAGCCGGTACCCGGTTAACTCTCACCGAATCGGGCTTTGAAAACCTCCCGGCCGACCTCCGATGCGAAGCCTTCCGCCGCAATGACGGCGGTTGGACAGAGCAGATGAAGAATATCGAGCGCCATGTCAGAAAAACGTAGTCACAGCATGTCCAGCACCAGGCGGCAGACTCGCGCCCTCGTATTCTTCGCGCTGAGCGACGAGACTCGCCTACTGTTGGTGGCGAAGCTTTGTGCCGGGCGCCCCTATTCGATCTCTCAGCTCACTCGTGGTTCCCAGCTGACGCGCCAAGCCATCACCAAGCATCTGCGCGTGCTGGAAAAGGTAGGAATCGTGCGCGGCGTCCGCGCTGGTCGCGAGAGCCGCTTCCAATTCGATCCGCGGCCGATGGATGGAATCAAGGAGTATCTCGATTTCGTCGCCACGCAGTGGGATCAAGCGCTCGCCAGGCTAAAGTCGTTCGTTGAAAACTGAGTCTCTCTATGGGAAAGAGGCGAAGACGAAGGTCCTCGAGTCCCGGTCCTAGGGGCCGCGACCAGGCGTCCGCGCCGTTTTCGGCGTCAGACGGCAAAAATAGCTTGACCCTCCCCGCCCACATTCGTAAAACTGAGTTCGCCCTCCGCAAACCCGACCTGGTCCCTCCCAGGTCCAAAAGGATAATCATGCCAGCATCCGACCGCCGTAATGCTCGTCGTTTGATCATGAAAGTCCCTTTGAAGTTTCGTCCCCTGCAACATGGCGTTGACACTGAACAATCCGCCGCAGCCATGAACATCAGCAATCATGGAGTTTATTTCGCGACGGACCAAAAACTGCCTAAAGGGGAAATGATCCAAGTCCATCTGAAAATGCCGCGCGAAGTGATCGGCGACGACGTAGCCGAGTGGTGCTTCACCGGTCGTGTCGTGCATGTCGAATCGCTGAGCCCCACAAATGGCAAGCTGGGCATTGGCGTGCATTTCCTCTATTACGAAGTTCCTCGCGCCGCTTTGTAGCCGCTGGTGATAACCCGATGGCCGTTTCGCGCGTCCATAGTCCATAAGAAGTAGAGTACTCCGGAAAACTTCGGCAAGGAGGTCCCCATGAAACGCCGCGAATTCCTCCATCGCACCGCTTGCGCTGCGGGCGCCCTCTCTCTCCAGGCTTCCGTGTTCGCGCGCCGCGCCTTGGCGCTCACGCCTCTCCCGCGAAAATTCAGCGCTTCAGACACCGTCACTCTCGGCAAGACCGGCATCCAGACCAGCCGCCTCGCCATGGGCACGGGAACGGCCGGCTCCGGCCATCATTCGCATCAGACTGCTCTGGGCGTCCAAGGGCTCTCGGATCTGCTCCTCAACGGCTACGACCATGGCTTGCGCTTTTTCGATTCCGCCGACTCTTACGGCAGCCATCCCCACGTCGCCGAAGCCCTCAAGCACATTCCCCGCGACAAAGTTACGGTGCTCACCAAGACTTGGGCGCGCGACGCCGCCACCGCCCGCGCCGACCTCGAGCGCTTCCGCCGCGAGCTTGGCACTGACTACATCGACGTTTGCCTGATGCATTGCTTGACCGAAGGCGATTGGACCGATCGCTACAAAGGTGTGATGGATGTGCTCTCCGAAGCCAAAGAAAAGGGCCTCCTTCGGGCTCATGGATGTTCCTGCCACAACATCGAGGCACTGCGCACGGCCACAAAGTCTCCCTGGGTCGAAGTGCATCTCGTTCGCATCAATCCCATCGGCGCTTACATGGACGCGGATCCCGATACCGTCGTCGGGGTCATCAAAGAGATGCGCGCCGCCGGCAAAGGCATCATCGGCATGAAGATTCTGGGGCAAGGCGAGCTTCGCCGCCGCCAGGACGAAGCCCTTAACTTCGCACTCGGACTCAATCTTTTGGACGCCTTCACCATCGGCGCCGAGTCGCAGTCCGAGCAGGAAGACTTAATCCGCCGCATCGCCGCGGCCTAAGAGCCTCCCCAATCCCTTTTTCGTTGTAGGAAACTTCGGTGAACGCGTGTCCAACGAACATCCGCGGGCTCTTAGTCCGGCAAATTCTAAGCGAGTTGTCAGCGGCTGGGAAACTGCCTCGCCGCTCTCTGCTGTTTTCACCAGATTTGTCCGCTCTGATTTCTCTAGCAACGCTCCGCCTGTTCAAGGTAGAATTTCTTGGTTGAAATAGTGTCCGTAGCAATTCGGACATCGGGCGCAGTCGTCCTTCAGAGACAGCGCCAAGGACAACGCCCATGTTCGTCCCGCAAGTCGCTGTACGAATTTAATCCGCCTCTAGCGCGGACCTGATTTTTCCCTCGTCTCTGCCATTCCATGTTCGCAGCCGCGTGTACGCGCCTGATTTCTGGCCGGCGCCCATGCAGATCGTAAAGGTCTATATGTCTTCGGAACAAACTGTTGCCGCCGCGGCCCCGCCCACGTTTTGGAGTTCCGTCCGCGAAGCTATCCGTGGCTCGCATCAGGACTTCACCGCCGGCAATCTTAATCGCGCGATTCTCCTGCTCGCTATTCCCATGGTTCTTGAGATGGTGCTGGAATCTCTTTTCGCGGTTGTCGACGTTTTCTGGGTCGGCCGCCTTGGCGCGGACGCCATCGCCACGGTCGGCCTCACCGAATCGCTGCTCAGCCTGGTCATGGCTATCGGCTTCGGCCTCAGTCTTTCCACCACCGCCATGGTCGCTCGCCGCATCGGCGAAAAGGATCCCGCTGGCGCCGCCGTGGCCGGCGTTCAAGCTATCGCCATCGGCCTGGCCATCTCCGCGCTCATCGGGATTCCCTGCTTCTTTTACGGGCCGGATCTCCTTCGCCTGATGGGTGCTTCGCCGCAAGTCATTGCCGTTGGCTCCGGCTACGCCCGTATCGCCCTCGGCGGCAGTGCCGCGATCATGCTGCTCTTTCTCAACAATGCCATCTTCCGCGGAGCAGGCGACGCCGCCATCGCCATGCGCTTGCTGTGGGTCTCCAACATCATCAATCTCGTCCTCGACCCTTGCCTTATCTTCGGCTGGGGTCCTTTCCCCAAGCTGGGCGTCACCGGCGCAGCTCTCGCCACTTTCACCGGCCGCAGCATCGGTGTTCTCTACCAGTTTTACCGTCTCTTGCGAGGTACGGAGCGCATTCGGATCCTACGCCATCAGATTCATCTCAACTTCACCGTTTTGTTGCGCCTCTTGCGCGTTTCTCTTACCGGCATCCTGCAATTCGCCATCGCCCACACCAGTTGGATCGGTCTCGTACGCATCGTCAGCATCTTCGGCTCCGCCGCCCTTGCTGGCTACACCATCGCCATCCGCATCCTCATCTTTGTTCTCATGCCCAGTTGGGGCCTCAGCAACGCCGCCGCCACTCTCGTCGGCCAGAACCTCGGCGCCAAACAGCCCCAGCGCGCCGAAACCTCCGTCTGGCGCACTGGACTTTACAACATGGTTTTTCTCGGCATCATCGGCCTCTTTTTCATCATCTTCGCCGAACCCGTCATTCGCCTCTTCACCAGCGATCCCCTCGTCGTTCCGCTGGCCGTTTCCTGCTTGCGCATTCTCAGCTATGGCAACATCGGATACGCCTACGGCATGGTCATGCTCCAGGCATTTAACGGCGCGGGCGACACCGTCACTCCCACCATCGTGAATTTCTTCGGCTTTTGGCTTCTGGAAATTCCCCTGGCCTACTTTCTGGCGATTACCGCCCGCATGCACTCCAGTGGCGTCTTTTGGTCCATCGTCATCGCCGAAGGCGCCATCGCTGCCGTCAGTGTCGTCCTCTTCAAGCGCGGCCGCTGGAAAGTCCAGCAAATCTGACGCTCCGAATTGTTTTGAGAGCGCGCGAACGCCATTCCAATTTGTTTCTAGGTGGCCCAAGATGTCCTCATTCTTGCATAAGCGAAATCCATGAACTCCTAAGTCCATAGTAAATTTACTTTGACAACATTCTGCCGTTTTGCTACCTTCCTGCTCGGAAATTCTGGCGTTCACCCCACGGGACAGTGGGAAGGCCCGGGCTCCGTTTTTCTTGACTTCAAGAGATTCGCCGCTCCCCTCCCCCTCCTCATCTGCCCAACTCTCCCTTTCCATTCCGCGCCCGGAATCGAAAGGAGCTTATGGCCAAGTACACAGAACACGTCCCACTCAAAGGAAGTGAAAGAGTAGTTGTTCCCGGAGCGAAGGCAATTGGCGCCGCCCATCCCGACGAGACTCTCCAAGTCACCGTGCTCTTGCGTTCACGGCCGCAAGCCGAGGACGCCAAGACGAAAACCTCAAAAGCCACTGCCGCCGAGAAAGCCGCCGTGGAATCCTTGCTGCAAAAGCGCGCTGCCGAACGGCAGCATCGCACGCGCGAACAGTTCCTCGCGCAGCGCGGAGCTTTACTAGAGGACATGCAACTGGTAGAAGAGTTTGCTGACGAGTACGGACTCAGCATCTCGGACACCAACCAAGCCAAGCGTTCCGTGACCCTGTCCGGCACAGTCGCCAACTTCAGCAAAGCTTTTAACGTCGAGCTTTTGAATTACGCCCTTCCGGAAGGGTCCTATCGCGGTCGTACCGGGCCCGTTAACATCCCCTCGGAACTCGATGGCATCGTCACGGCCGTTCTCGGACTCGACAACCGTCCGCAAGCGAGGCCACATTTTCGCACGCACCACCCGGCCATAGCCACGCATGCCCGGACCACGCAGCCCGCCGGCACCTTCACACCCGTCGAAGTGGCGCAACTTTATGAGTTCCCCGCGAATGCCGATGGCAACGGCGAATGCATCGCCATTATCGAGCTGGGCGGTGGCTATAAAGCGCGCGACGTCCAGACCTACTTCAAATCCACCTTGAAAATGACGCCCCCCAAAATCCTCGCCATCTCCATCGATGGGGGAAACAACAAGCCCACTGGTGACCCCAATGGCCCCGATGGCGAAGTCATGTTGGACATCGAAGTGGCCGGCGCTGTGGCACCCAAGTCGACGCTCGCCGTTTATTTCGCCCCCAACACCGACCAGGGCTTCTACGATGCCATCGCCGCCGCTGTTCATGACACTCGCAACAACCCCTCGGTCATCTCCATCAGTTGGGGCGGCCCGGAGTCCTCCTGGAGCGAGCAATCCCTTACCCAATTCAATATGTTGCTCGAAGACGCGGCCACTCTCGGTCTGACCGTTTGCATTGCCTCTGGCGATAACGGTTCGACCGATGGCCTCACGGACGGCTTGCAGCACGTGGACTTCCCGGCATCCAGTCCTTACGCCCTAGCCTGTGGCGGAACGAATCTCACCGCCGCCGCCGGTAAGTACGGCAACGAAGTTGTCTGGAACGAACTGACCAATCAGGAAGGCGCCACCGGCGGAGGCGTCAGCGACGTTTTCCCCAAGCCCGCCTATCAATCCAACGCCAACGTCCCGGCTTCCGCGAACCCTGGCAATTTCGTCGGCCGTGGCGTTCCTGACGTTTCAGGTGACGCTGACCCGGTCACTGGCTACGATGTATACGTCGATGGCCAGGCTTCGGTCATCGGCGGCACAAGCGCCGTCGCTCCACTTTGGGCTGGCCTCAGTGCTTGCATCAACCAATTGCTCGGCAAACGAGTGGGCTCGCTGACCTCCCTCGTTTACTCGCAGATCGCGCCGGCCACCGGCTCCTTCCACGACATCACCACCGGAAACAACGGTGCCTACTCCGCTCGCACCGGCTGGGATGCCTGCACCGGCTGGGGCTCCCCAATCGGCGCGGCGATGGCCTCGCTTCTCACCGGGAAAACCGTGCCGGCAGCTAGCGGGCGAGCTTCTGCCGCCAAGGGGTGACCGTCTCTGCTCAATTGCAAACCTTCACTAGTGAAACACAAGCGAGCTGCTTGCTCTACCGAAGACCGCCCCATTCTTTGGTGATCAGAGGATGGGGGTTCTTCTTGTTCATTCGACCACGCTCCTGCAATCTGCCCAATCTGCTCGTGTCCCTTCCCCTCGGCCCTTCTGGGCGTATAATCTCCGCGAAGCGGCAGGAGGTGCCGGCATGGCCAAAACCAAACAATTCATGATCTCCGTTGACAATCATCCTGGTGCAGTCGCCGAAATCGCCAAAACTCTCGGGGGCGCCAAAGTAAATATTCTTTCTCTGCTTGGAACAGTTCAGGGCACCGGCGGCACGGTGCAACTCCTCGTTGATGACGCGCGTCGTGCAAAAAAAGCGCTCGACTCCGCGCGCATCTCCTATCAGGAAACGCCCGCCGAATTGCTCGAGTTGCCCAACAAACCCGGCACTTTGGCGCAGTGCCTCGATAAACTCGCGGCCAAAGGCGTCAATCTCTCTTCCATCCACGCCACCGCCGCGAAAGGCGGCAAAAAAGCCGTTATCGTCTACACCGCGGAAGCCGCTGCAAAGGTTGCTACTGCCACCGCGTAAGAGCGTCTCTCTTCTTTCATGATTTTTCCGCTCGTCAGGCGCGGAGTGCTCGTTCCCGGCGAAGGTGCAGGATTTTGTTTCGTGGGGTTAGAAATAAACACAAAGAAAACGAACAGAAAGATTTTATGGAGACGGTCATGAAGAAAACGCTTTGTCCCGCGCTGTTCCTCTTCTTCGCAATTCTTTATTGCGTCCCGCCCGCAGGAGCCCTGGATAACGGCTTGGCTCTCACTCCTCCCATGGGCTGGAACAGTTGGAACCGCTTCGCCTGCAAGGTCACCGAGGATCTCGTCAAATCCGCCGCCGACGCCCTCGTCAGCAGCGGCATGAAAGACGCCGGCTACCAATACGTGGTCATCGACGATTGCTGGCAAGTCAGCCGTGACGCTGCCGGCAACATCGTCGCCGATCCGAAAACCTTCCCCTCCGGCATGAAAGCCCTCGCCGATTACGTCCATTCCAAGGGCCTGAAGTTCGGCATCTATTCCGACGCCGGCACGATGACCTGTGCCAAGCGTCCCGGCAGCCGTGGCCACGAATATCAGGACGCTCTCCAATACGCCGCCTGGGGCGTCGACTATCTCAAATACGATTGGTGCAACACCGGCACGGAAAACGCGCAAGCCGCTTACTCCACCATGCGCGACGCGCTTCAAGCCTCCGGCCGCCCCATCGTCTTCAGTCTCTGCGAGTGGGGCAGCAACAAGCCCTGGCTGTGGGCCACCGAAGTCGGCAACCTCTGGCGCACCACCGGCGACATCGCCGATTGCTGGGAATGCAAAAAAAACCGACTGAGCTGGACGCAGATACTCGATTTGCAAGTCGGCTTGGAATCCTACGCCGGCCCCGGCCACTGGAACGATCCCGACATGCTCGAAGTTGGCAACGAAGGCATGACCACCACTGAATACCGCTCCCACTTCAGCCTCTGGTGCTTGCTAGCCGCTCCCCTCATGGCCGGAAACGATTTGGCGAACATGACTCCCGAAATCAAGGAAATTCTCACCAACAAGGAAGTCATCGCCGTCGACCAGGATCCCCTCGGCATGGAGGGCCGCCGCGTCCGCAAAAATGGCGACGCCGAAGTCTGGGCCAAACAAATGAAAGACGGCAGCCGCGCCGTCGTTCTGCTCAATCGCGGCGCCTCCGACGCCGACATTTCCGTCTCCTGGGAAGATCTCGGCTACCCCACCCATCTCTCTGCCAACGTCCGTGATCTCTGGGCAAAAAAAGACCTCGGCAAATCCACCGCCACATTCAGCGCCAAGGTGCCCTCGCACGCCGTCGCCATGCTCCGCGTCACTCCATAACTGTGTCGCCTCTCTTTCTTTTTCTTCGGGCGATTTAACTGGTCAGCACCTGGTCGAGTAGTTGCCCGACCGCCCGCTGCGCCTCGAGGATGGAGTAGCGATGATCCATCGCCCCGGCCAAATCTGTATTCGCGAATGCGATCCTGCCGAACGGCGCGCTCCGCAATATTTCTCGTGGTGCAGGTTGTCCGTTTTTCCCGAAGAAGAATCCCGGCTGAGGGTTCAGATAAGCGTGCCCCCACCGGTTCAGCACGATTCCCGCAATGTCCCTCTGCGCATCGAATCCCGCCCCCGCGAACATTTCTGTGAACTGCTCGCGAATGCGCCGCTCGTACTCGCGGAACGATGTTGTCAACATTTCTTCGCGCCCTCGATGCCCCTGCTCTTCGGTCGAAGCTCCTGGATAGGAATAGAGAATCTTAAGCGTGAGCACGATCGATGAGTCCGGACTGATGGTAGGCTCGACATCTCCGCACACCGCCATCCGCCGCACGTCCATGTAATTCCCCATACCCTCAAACCAGCGGCATCCCGTGATTCCCATTTTCTGCAGAAATCGCCAGTTCCGCACCGCTACATTCGCCATCATGCACGGCGATCGGTAGAACTGCGCGTACGCCTTCCGTTGCGCCTCGGGCAAATCCTTGAGGATGTGTTTCGCGGTCCAACTTCCCCCAGCGACCACCACTGACCGCGCCTTCACGCGAAAGACTTTTCCATCTTTCAGATAGGCAATCGAAACGGTCCCAGCCTTTGCTGGTTCGCCATCATGGTTCAGGGAAAGCGCCGTCGAAGAAAGCCTCAGCCGGGCCGGCGCGCCGGGCACATCGAGCGCCGCGAAACGCACAGTGTTGCGCGTGACGTCATCCACCGATGCCCCTCCGTCCAGCGCTGCCGGTATCAGCGCCTTGAGCATGAGCCGGGCGATGGTGGTATTGCCACCCGGAAACATCTGCACCGCATCGCTCGAACCGTCATCCCAGGGATGCAGCAAGTCGGCGGCATACTCGCAGAATGCCGACAACGCATCCGGGCCGAGCCCTGAGCCACCGCCCTCGACGGGCGAAAGAAACGTTCGGATCGTCTCGCGAGACAGGCCATATCTCTCCATGAAGTGCTGTTCGAGTGTAACGGCATCCAGTTTGCGTGAGGCTTCATCGCCCTCATATTGCGGTGCCTCGAACTTGGATTCGCTTGCCGCCGCTCCCGAAAACCACCGCAACAATTCACGCCGCTGCGCTGCCGAGACCGGCGCTCCTTCCATCTTTTTCCCCAGCGGATCGATCAGCCACAATCCGTTCTTCTGTCCGAATTTCGCCCCGAACCAAAAACCATACTGCCCGCGGCGCAACCCCGCGGACTCATAGGGCGTGCTCCCCACCGCCATTGCCGGCTGCCCGCCAGCCCATTTCTGGTAAGTCAGCTTCGGAGTGCGCAGCCCGATCGAGTCGTAAAACCGTCCGATAAGACTGTGCGGGAAAGGAACAAGGTAGATTGCCGAACCTTGATGGGCAATCAGCCGTTGGCCATCAACCTCGAATTCATTTTGTTTGGCTTCCCCGCCGAAGATGGGGTGATTCTCCAGGATCAGGCAGGTCTTCCCAAACCCTGCTTGGCGTTGAAAAAACAGCGCGGCTGCCAGACCGCTGATTCCGCCCCCCACCACGGCGCAATCGTAAGTCTCGCCCGTCTCGATGGTGTCCGCAGGCAGTGGATCGTAAGCGCCATCGCGCATTTTGTGCCCTGCCTGCATGACTTCAAAAGTATTGCCGTTCGAAGTTCTGTATTCTCCGACTCCCGCATAGCCGGTCCAATCGTCAGCTCCGCCCGCAACCCGAGAACGCGCTGTTATTCGCGACGCCATCAGTTCGGCTGGCGAAAGCCCCTCAAGGAGCATCGCGCCAGACGCCAGCAAAGTTGCGCCAAGAAAGTCGCGCCTCGTGATGGAGCCATCCATTCCAAGCGTGCATTCACTGATCCGGAGTTTTTTCATGTTCGCAGGAAGCTTCGCTGCCCCGCATTATAGCCGCATAGCCACTCTTGGCTCTGCTCGTTTCCCATATAGAAGCGGCTTTACGCCGCCAAATCACGGTCCGAGATTCTCCTCCTTCAACATCCACCCGCCGGGTTCTCCGCTCTCTCCGCTCCTTGCCTCTTCCTGTCTCACGCCGACCGTGGTAGGCTGGACACACCCACCCACAGTTTCCAATCCAGCTTCGTGCGGCTGCTTCTGTAAGTTGATTATTTTGTATTAGTTAATGGCTAGCCCATCCGGCAGCCTGGTTGCTCCCTAGGCCTCGGAAATCCAAGCGCGCGCTCCGTGACCCAAAGCCCAGCGCTCGCCATCTAAAGGAAAGGAGGCTCCCGCAATGTCTTTCGTCCAGCGCTTCTTCCGAGCGCTTCTTCGAGGCCTTCTTCGCGTCACGGCCTTCGTCCTGTTCGTCGTATCCTTTGTCTATTTCGGGGGCCTCCTCTGGACTCTAGACCTCCCAGCTCCGCGATACGCCGCTCTCGCTGCTCCAAAAATCCAGGACCATCGCCTGATCCTGCCATTCTCGCCCGGCGTACCCAGCGCAAAAGTCGCCACTTTCCACGATCAGCTCGAAGCCTTCCTCCATTTTGAATATCTTCGCGGCCGCGAAGCTCGCGACGGCGCCGACACTTCCCAAATCCTGCTTACCGCCGTCGATACTTCTTCCGGCCCGTCCTATGAAATCTTCGTCGTTTGCGATAACGATTTGCTCACCGCCGTCTCCCGCCTTTCGCAACTCGAAGGCCGCAACCTCATTTCCAGCTATGAGCTCACGACTTGGACTTACAAGGACCTCTCCTATTACGAGCAGCAAAGCCACACGTTCGACGTTGCGTATGGTTCCCCCACGGGCCAGAAGCTCGAATCCCTCAATTCCTTTCAGCTTCGCCCTGCTTTGGCGAGGTTTCTCGTTTTCAAATCGCAAACTGACAATCGCGTGCTTTATGGCAGCGAGTCCGCTCCCCACCCTCTTACCCGCGATCAAGCCACTCAGCTTGCTTCCGACATTCTCGATGTCGCCCACTTCTATGATCTACCGCTGGATTACTTTCTCGGCGTCGGCGCCATGGAAAACGACTACATGGACGTCAACGGCGATCTGGAGCATGCCGTCTGGAAGAAGCGCGCGCAGCGCGACGACATCGTTCTTCGCCGGGGTCGCAAGCGCGTCATGGTCAGTGACTACGCCATCGGCACCTGGCAAATCACTCGTGAGACTCTCCGCGCCGCTCATCACCTTTACGTCAAAGACAAACGCGACTATAGCCTGCTGCCCGCTCGCCTACGTCCTCCTCGCGTGCTCAACCTCAATTCCGTCGATGACGCCGTGCTCACCACCTATGCTGGCCTGCTCCTCCGCGGCCTCCTCGATCATTTCGGCGGTGATGTTGACAAAGCCACGGGCGCCTATAACGGCGGCGTTAAGACTCCCAATCCCGCTTACGCCGCCGGAGTGAAAACCGTCGCCGAATACGCCCGCCGCGTTCTCGAGCACGCTCCTACTCTCGACGACTCCGCGCCTGGCTCGGCACAGAACGCGAATGCCTCCGCAACCGATCTCGGCACCGACGCCGCCCCAACCACGCCCCAACAAAAGCCACCCTACCGCAGCGCCGACGACTAACTAAGCCCGCTTCTCGCATGGAACTGCTGGCCACCGTCCCGTTGCTAAGATACAAGAGTGGCGTCAGTCACCTTCCGGGTACTGTCCATTGGCCGGTTTCGCCCTGACCACTGAGGTTTGCAGACCAACACCCATGAACTCCCATAGAATCAAATCGTTACAGAAACAGGAGGGACGGGGGCTTTTCTTGATTGCCCGTTTTTCCTTTCCGCGACTCCCTGTCTCAGTGGCGATTTCTCCGTCGGCACCCGTGCACCCGGGAAACAAACGCAGTCCTTGGACGTCCTACTACGTTGAGTGGGGGTGGCGCTATGGGTGGTAACTTCCAGAAGGACCTACGGGGTGGGTTGCGGATACTGAGGAAGAGCCCTGGCTTTGCGTTCGTGGCGGTGCTTTCGTTGGCGTTGGGCATCGGTGCGAATACCGCGATCTTCACCATCATCAACGCGGTCTTCCTGCACCCTTTGCCGGTGGAGGAGCCTGCGCGACTGGCTGAGATGTTCACGCGCGACACTCTGACGGTCGACACCAACGTCAATTTCCAGATCACGCCCACTTCGCTCCCCAACTACGAAGACTATCGCGACCAGAACACTGTTTTCTCCGGCTTGGCGCTGGTCACTTTTCCCATCCCGCAGAACTGGGGCGGCCAAGCCGAGCCGAAACAGCTCAACGCCTCGCTGGTGAGCGGCAACTTCTTTGACGTTCTCGGCGTGAAGGCTTATCGCGGGCGAACCTTGATCGCCGATGGAGACAAAAAGATCGGCGGCAACCCCGAAGTTGTCCTGAGTTACGCTCTGTGGACCCGGCAATTCGGCTCCAATCCCAATGCCATTGGCCAAACAATCACACTGAATGCCACTCCCTACACCGTCGTGGGCGTGGCGCCTCCGGGTTTCAAGGGCATCGTGTCACTCGGCCGGCCGGACGTGCTCTGGATTCCCATCACCATGCGCGATTACGTCCTCACCGGACAGCTCAAGGCTCTCGAAAACAACCGGCGCTTCCGCTGGACCTCCATCGTTGGCCGCTTGAAGCCGCAAGTCACCGTCGTCGAAGCGCAAGCCGCAATGAAAACCATCGCTGCCGGCCTCGAAAAGGAATATCCCCGCGACAACAAAGGCCGCACGGTCGAACTCTACCCGCTGAACCAGTCCGCCCTGGGCATCAATCAGCGCGGCCAGTTCTCGCTTGCCGGCGGCGTGCTGATGGGCGTGGTCGGCTTGGTCCTGCTAATCGCCTGCGTTAACCTGGCCAATCTGCTGCTCGCGCAAGCCTCCAAACGCGAAAAAGAATTGAGCATTCGCGCCGCGATGGGCGCTGGACGCTTTCGCTTGGTCCAGCAACTCTTGACCGAAAGTACCGTGCTCTCGCTCCTCGGCGGCTTAGCTGGTCTGCTGGTGGCGTTTTGGGGTCGCAGTGTGCTGTGGTCCTTCCGGCCTCCGTTTCTGCCCGATGGCTCGATCGATCTTTCCTTCGATTCCCGCGTATTGGGATTTACCGTGCTAATTTCCCTGCTGACCGGGTTGCTGTTCGGCATCATTCCGGCCATCAAGGCTTCCGGCACGGACATCAACGAGGTTCTAAAGACTGGCGGACGCGGCGGCGCGCTGGGCTGGACGCATAACCGCCTGCGCGGCTTACTCGTGATTTCGGAAATCGCGCTCGCGCTCGTGGCGCTCGTCGGCTCCGGACTATTTCTGCGCAGCATGCAGAACGCTCAGCAATACAATCCCGGCTTCGAGTCGCAGAACCTGTTTCAAATGGTTTTTGATCTCGGCGCCCTTCGCTACGACGAGAATCATGGACAGCAGTTTTTCCGCGACGTCATCGAGCGCGCGAAAACCGTGCCTGGTGTCGTGGGAGCCTCGGTATCGGCTAACGGCATTTTCGGTGGCGGCATCTCGGCCACCGTCTTTCGGGAAGGAGAGCAGACGGACCCCAATAATCGCGGAACGCTCGTCAATCTTGATGAAGTGACGCCCGGCCACTTCGACACGATGCGCATTCCGCTTTTGGGTGGCCACGACTTCACTGACTTCGACCGCGATAATACGACGCGCGTCGCCGTTGTCAACCAGGCTATGGCCAATCTGCTCTGGCCGGGCCAAGAAGCAATCGGAAAACGTTTCGCGGTCGTGCAGGAACCAAACCTTGTGCAGGTTGTGGGCGTCGTAGGGACTACCGTAATCAACCAAATCGGCGAGGATCCCCAGCCGGTGGCGTACTTCCCGATGCGCCAGCAATATTCGCCTTTCGCGACGCTCGTGGTGCGCACCACCGGCAACCCGGAGTCGTTGCTGGGGGCAGTGCGTACGCAAGCGCAGCAGCTCGACAAGAATTTGGCGTTTACCAACGCCCAGACAGTGCAGCAGATTCTGGGGCAAGGGCTGTGGCCCGCACGCATGGGCGCGGCATTGCTAGGGCTGTTCGGCGCTCTGGCAATGATTCTTGCGTCGATTGGCATCTACGGCGTACTGGCGTATTCCGTGGCGCAACGAACTAGCGAAATCGGCTTGCGCATGGCGCTCGGCGCGCAGCCGCGCCAGGTGCTTGCACTTGTGCTCAGACAGGGCATGCTGTTGGCGCTGATTGGAGCTGCCGTGGGGATCGTGGTGGCGTTGCCTGTGGCTCGTCTCGCTTCGGGCCTGCTTTACGGCGTGAGCACCACCGATCCGCTCACGTACGCGGGCATCACTTTATTGCTTATGGGCGTCGCGATGCTGGCTTGCTACCTTCCCGCGCGGCGCGCAACCCGCATTGACCCGCTCGTGGCCTTGCGCGTCGATTAGCTAAGCTAGTCGCACCGCAGGAAAATCATGGTCGTGACGTTGCCAGAGAATTGGACGCGCGACGTTGCAAGGACATTCGCCAGCATTCTTTTTCCGCCGCGTGTTTCCATTGACATGCAGCGCTAACCAGAATACCTTTCGGCACCGATGAAATTCCTCGTCGAGCGCCGATGAAAAGCAAATTTCTCGCCGCGGCTGGCATCGCGGCGACCATGGCCATCGCGGCATCGTTGCTCGCCGGGGCTCGGATCCTACCGCTGCCCGCGTTCGTCCCGGCGATTTTGCGTTGGCTGGCCATTTTTTTTATCGCCGCGTACGCCACGTCGCGCCGCTCGTTGACAACGTGGATTCTTGTCGGCCTTCTCGCCGGCGCGGAATTTGGCCACGACTGGCCTTCCGTCGCGGTAAACTTGCAAGTCGTCGGCACGATTTTCCTTCGCTTGATCAAGGTAATCATCGCGCCGCTGCTCTTTGGCGTCCTCGTGGTTGGCATTGCCGGCCACTCGGACTTGAAAAAAGTTGGCCGCCTCGGCATCAAGTCGCTTATTTATTTTGAAATCGTTTCCACGCTCGCGATGCTGATCGGTTATGCTGCCATCCACATCAGCCGCGCCGGAGAAGGCGTGCGGCTCCCGGCGGCGGCGCAAACCTTAAATGTTTCTCCCCACACGGCAACGCAACTGCTCACGGATATTTTTCCGGAGAACATTGCGAAATCCGTCGCGGAAGGCCAAACGCTGCAAATCGTCGTGTTCAGCGTGCTCTTCGCGATGGGGCTCATTTTGGTTCCTGAAGCAAAGCGCCGCCCCATGCTGACGTTTGCGGAAAGCCTTTCGGAAACGATGTTCAAGTTCACGAACATTGTGATGTATGCGGCGCCCCTCGGCGTGTTTGGAGCCGTAGCTTACACCGTTGGCCACTTGGGATTGGGAGTACTGCTGCCGTTGCTGAAATTGCTCGCGACGATGTACATCGCGCTGGCGTTTTTTACCGTTTGCGTTTTGTTGCCAATCATTCTGTGGACGCGCATTCCTCTAAGACGTTTCATCGAGACAGTGGCGGAGCCTGTCACGCTGGGATTTGCGACCGCCAGTTCGGAGGCCACGTTGCCGCGCGCGATCGAGCAATTGGAATCGTTCGGCGTGCCGCGCGAAATCGTGGCGTTCGTACTTCCGGCGGGCTATAGCTTCAATATGGATGGCGCGAGTTTGTATCAGTCCCTGGCGTTGTTTTTTGTGGTGCAAGCCGCGGGACTGCACCCCAGCTTCGGTCAGCAAGTATTAATGATTCTGACCCTGCTGATCAGCAGCAAAGGAACGGCCGGCGTAGCGCGCGCTTCGTTCCTAATCGTTTTTGCCGCGGCTACTTCGTTTCATTTGCCGATGGAGCCGCTGTTTCTTCTCTTTGCGATCGATCAGTTGATGGACATGGGCCGAACGGCGGTCACGGTGCTCGGGAATTGCGTGGCCTGTGTCGTGATTGCGCGCTGGGAGGGCGAATTTCCCGCGAAAGCTGAAGCGCCTGCCTGAATAGGGCGACCCGAGGATGACGTTGAAGGTGCGGATGAAAGAAAAGCGCCGGCCCTTCGCAACTCCGGGCTTCCCAGCCGCCGCACTCCCCTAGCTGATGTATATTGCCAACCGCACACGGAGGAGGGGTTTACCATGGAACTATGGTCGCGTCGTAAATTTTTTCTGACTTCGCTGGCAGGGAGCGCGGTTGCCGGCGCCGGGAAACTGTTTGGGCGGACGCCGCCGAGCGGCGGCGAAACCGACACTTTTCTGAGCTTGGCGCCGGGCGTGCAGGGAAAGCGGCCGCTGATTATTTCGAGCGCGAATGGATTGCACGCCCTGGGCGCTGGGATGGACATTCTCAAAAAAGGTGGGGACACGCTCGACGCAGTCGTTGCCGCCGTCACCATCGTGGAGGACGATCCAAACGATGACTCGGTGGGCTACGGCGGACTACCTAACGAAGAAGGCGAGGTGGAGTTGGATGCCAGCGTGATGCACGGGCCGACGCATCGGGCGGGCTCGGTGGCAAGCGTGCGGAGGATTAAAAATGTTGCGCGGCTGGCGAAGACGGTGATGGAGAAAACCAATCACGTCATGATCGTGGGAGACGGAGCGCGCCGATTTGCGGTGGCGGAAGGATTCGAGGAGATGAATCTGCTCACGGAGCATTCGCGGAGGATTTGGCTGGCTTGGAAAGCGGCTTCTTCGATGAATTGGCGGCCCGGAATCGATTCGCCGGAATGGAAAGAACATCTTTCCGCGATATTTGATGGCGATGAAAAGCAGATGGCTTATGCGGAGCGCGTGATTGCGCATCCGCCGACGGGCACGATTCCCTGCATGGCCGTGGATGCGAAAGGCAATATTTCCGCGACGACGACCACTTCCGGGCTGTCGTGGAAAATTCCTGGGCGCGTGGGGGATTCGCCGATCATTGGGGCGGGCTGCTGCGTGGACAATGAAGTGGGCGCGGCGGGCTCGACGGGAAAGGGCGAGGAAAACATAAAGGTTTCCGGCGGGCATACGATTATTGAAATGATGCGGCAGGGCAAATCACCGACGGATGCGTGCATGGAAGCGCTTGCTCGCGTCGCGCGCAATTACAGCAACGACAAGAAGAAGCTTGCGACCTTCCACATTTTTTTCTACGCGCTGAACAAAGATGGCGTCCACGGCGCAGCTTCTCTGTGGCGGAATCATTACGAGGAAAAACAGAACTCGGTGTATGCGGTTCACGAGGGGGCCGAGGCGCGGCTCGTAGAATGCAAACCGTTTTTCGATGAAATCAATGTCCATGGATAAGACGCACCGCTAAAATAGTTCTATGGACCAAGCCAATATTCTGATCATCGGCGGCGGAGTGATCGGTTGCGCGATCGCCGAAGCTGTTTCCAAGAAGTGGCAGGACGTATTTCTTGTGGAGCAATTTCCGAAGCTGGGCATGGCGACCAGCACGCGTAACAGCGGCGTAAATCACTCCGGGATCTACTATCCGAAAAATTCGCTGAAAGCGCGGCTTTGCGTGGAGGGCAACCGGCTCACCTATGAGTTTTGCGAGAAGCACAAAGTTCCGTTTCGCCATTGTGGGAAGCTGGTAGTCGCGGCGGATGTGCACGAGGAAGCAGAACTCGCCGCGTTGAAGAAGCGCGGCGAAGATAACGGCGTGGCAGGCCTGCGGTTGATCGGCGCAGACGAAATTCACAAGCGCGAGCCGCATATCATAGGCGTCGCGGCGCTGGACGTGCCTTCGACCGGAATCGTGTCCGCTGAAGGGTTAGTTCATGCGTACGCGCGAGTGGCGACAAATCAAGGAGCGAATATTGTTACCTACGCGCAGGTCACTTCGCTGCAGCCTTCCGGGGATGCGATTCGAGTAGGCTTGCGCATCGGCGACGACGAGGGTGCGCAGAACGAAACGATTGAAGCGCGGTGCGTGATCAATGCGGCGGGACTCTACGCGGATGAAGTGGCGGCGACGCTGGGGAATCATTCGTGGAAGATTTATCCCGTGCGCGGGGAATACTGCGAAGTACGTGGACCGCGTTCTTCCCTGATCAACAATCTTGTGTATCCGCTGCCACATTCAGATGGGCTCAGCCTGGGCGTACATTTTACGAAGACGCTGTGGGGCACGTTTCTGCTAGGGCCCACGGCGACATACGTCGAAGGAAAAGACAATTACGAGAAGAACCGGCTGCCGATTAGGGCGTTTGCGGAGAGCGCAAAACATTTGTTGCCGGAAATCGAAGAGCAGGACCTGCAGCTGGGATATTCAGGCCTGCGGCCCAAACTTGCTCCTCCGGATCACAAAGGAATTGTCGATTTCGTGATTACGCGAGATCCCCAGGTGCCGCAGGCCATTCACCTAGTCGGCATGGAGTCGCCGGGACTGACGGCGGCGCCCGCCGTCGCCGGGCTGGTCGAGCGACTCGTCGCTGAAATCTTGCATTAGAGTACGGCAAGATCGTTTTGGTGCTCATATTTATCATCCATCCTAAAGGCATAATCGATACGTCGGAGCGGCAAGATATGACGAAAAAAGCCACCAAAGCAGAAGAACTTAGGAAAAAGAGAGATTGCGTGGGTTCTTATTGAAAATTTAGGCAAGAACTTTCAGTTCACTACAATACGTATGAATTTCTTTTTTCCTACGCGGAGTAGGAATTCTGTGGGTTTGCTCAGATCAATTTCCTTGCGCGGATCATCGATGGTCACGCCGTCAATTTCGACGGCTTTTTGCTTGATTAGGCGCTCTGCTTCGGTGCGCGATGGGGCGAGGTCGCATAGGAAAACAAGAGTCGAGATCCGTGTCGGTCCGCTGCGGGCCAATGGTTTTGTCGGCGATTCCTCCGGCGCTTGGCGGTCGCGGAAGACGCGCTGGAAATTTTCGGCGGCTTTGCGGGCGGCGTCTTCGCCGTGGAATCCGGCGATGACTTCCTGCGCCAGGCGCATCTTGGCGTCCATGGGATGTAATCTAGCGCCAGCCACTTCTTGCTTCAGCGCCGCGATTTCCTGGGGTGTGCGGTCGGTCACCAGTTCGTAGTACGACCACATCAGTTCGTCAGGAATCGACATGATTTTGCCGAAGATTTCGCCGGGAGCTTCGGTGATGGCGACGTAGTTGCCGAGGCTTTTGGACATTTTGCGCTGACCGTCGAGGCCGACGAGAATCGGCATGGTCAGAATAGCTTGGCCGTGCAAGCCATATTCGCGCTGGATTTCGCGGTGCACGAGCAGATTGAATTTTTGCTCCGTGGCACCCAGCTCAACATCGGATTGTAATTTTACGGCGTCCATCGCCGTGAGCAGCGGATACAAAAGCTCATGCACGGAAATGGGCTGGCCTTTGTCCAAGCGCGAACGAAAATCCTCGCGCTCCAGCATGCGCGCCAGACGGTAGTGAGAACAAAGACGCACGATGTCTTCGGCGGACATTTCGCTGAGCCATTCGCTGTTGTAGCGAACTTCGGTTTTTTCGCGGTCCAGGATCTTGTAGACCTGGGCGAGATACGTCTTAGCATTGGCGGCGACTTGCTCGCGAGTCAACGGCGGGCGGGTTTCCGATACGCCCGTGGGATCGCCAATCATGGCGGAGAAGTCACCAATCAAGAAAATCGCAGCGTGGCCGAGGTCCTGAAAATGTTTTAGCTTGCGAAGGACCACCGTGTGGCCGAGATGAATGTCCGGGGCCGTCGGATCAACGCCGAGATACACGCGCAGAGGCTTCCCGGTCTTCAGCGAGTTTTCCAGTTTAGCAACCAACTCGTTTTCGGGAATGATTTCGGCGACGCCTTTTTTCAGGTAGGCGAGCTGTTCGGCGACGGGTTTAAATTTGCTTTCGGTCATTGCGATTTTTGCTTTATAGCCATGGCCTAAGTTTGGGCGCTTTATCTTACGCTGAGATCCTTCGGCTATCCTTGTCGGATAGCCTCAGGATGACACTCTCCCTTTGTTCATGATGAACGCAGGATGCGGCGGCCGACGATTTTGTACTTTCCTTCCAGGACAATCTTAACGGCTTCGGAATAGATGCGGTGCTCTTCGCGCAAAATTTTTTCGGAAAGGGAGGCGTCGGTGTCTCCATCCAGCACCGGGACGGTGGCCTGGAGAATGATAGGACCGGCATCTAGATTTTCGTCGACGAAATGAACGGTGCAGCCGGCGAATTTCACGCCGTATTCGAGGGCCTGCCGCTGCGATTCGAGGCCGGGGAAGGACGGCAACAGCGAAGGATGGATATTCAAGATGCGATTCGGATATTTGGCGACGAAGAAAGGAGAAAGCAGGCGCATGTATCCGGCAAGGCAAATGAGATGGACCTCGTGCTCGTCGAGAACCGCAGCGACTTGTCGGTCGTAGACTTCGCGTTCCAGGCCCTTCGAGGGAATCACGCGCGTTTTGATGCCGCGCGCGTTGGCACGGTCGATGCCGGGGGCGCCTTCGCGATTGCTGATGACCACGGCGATTTCCGCGTTCGGGATCCTTCCCGACGCCACGCTTTCCGCTAAGGCTTCGAAATTCGAGCCGCGGCCGCTTAAGAGCACGCCGATGCGCTTCTTCATAAACGAAAAACGTTAGCACAAGCGGCGGCTTGGGCAAAACTCAGCTGACGGATTTGTCGTGGAAATTGCGGAGGCCGATAGTGAGCAGCAACGCGTTGAAAAACACGAGCCCTAGGAGTACCGCGATCAGTGGAAGATGCGGGAACTGAGGAATCATGGTGGCACGAAGGCCTTCGCTGGCGTAGACAAGAGGATTTACGAGGACGGCTTTTTGCATGATGGGGAATTTTTCGAGCGCGCTCCAGGGATAGTAGGTGCAGCCGAAGAAAATCATGGGTGCCACGATCAAGCTGAACATCAATCCGATGTGCGTCTGCTGCATGCTGCAGCCGAGCGCGAGACCGCCGGTCGCGGAGAAAACAGCGACGAGCACAGCGACAATCGCAAAGAGCAGCGGATGAGGCACGTTCAAATCCACGCCCGGGCGAAGCAGCAACCAGGCGGCGGGAATAACCATGAAGCCGGCGGCCAGCGCCTGCAAAGTGCCGGCGACGACTTTTTCAATCGCCAGCCAAGAGATTTCCATGGGCGCAAGCAGGCGGTCTTCGATCTCGCGCGTGAACTGAAACTCGGCAATCAGCGGCATGGCGACAGCCCAGATGCCGGTGCCCACCATACAAATGGCCATGATCCCCGGCAATAGCAGACTCTTATAGCTCGGAGGCATGTAGCCGCTGCCGACCATGACGCGGCCAAAGATGAAAACGAACATCAGCGGCTGCAAAAACGTTTGAAATAGCAGTGCGACAAAATTGCGGCGAGCGACGTGGGCGTCGCGCGCGAGCATGGCGAAAAAAGCCTTCCAGTTCATTCGCGCAAGCTCCTTCCGGTATGGTGCAGAAAAAGATTTTCGAGGCTGGGCTCGGAGATGTGCACGTCGCACAACTCGACGCCGGCAGTGGCGGCGAGATTGGCGACTTCGGCAACGAGCGGGCCGCCGCGGTCGGCATACAGATCGGCGCTGCTGCCATCGGTGGCGCGCACTTCCCGCACGCCCGAGAGGCCTTGCAGACGGTGCAGAAGATCCGGGGAGTGCACGCCGAAACGGAGGCGAAGCAAGTATCCGCCAGGAACGGAAGCTTTCAGCTCCTGCGGAGTGCCCAAAGCAATGACGCGGCCATGATCGATGATCGCGAGGCGTTTACAGAGAGCGTCGGCTTCTTCCATGTTGTGGGTGGTCAGCAGAATGGTTTTGCCGCTTTGATTGTATTCGCGGACGATTTCCCACAAGAGCAGCCGCGTTTGCGGGTCGAGGCCGGCGCTGGGCTCGTCAAGGAAAAGAACTTGCGGGTCGTGCATCATGGCGCGGGCGATGGAGAGGCGCTGCATCATGCCGCCTGAAAAACCGCGGACCATTTGATCGGCACGGTCGGTGAGCTTGAAGCGCTCCAGGAGGGATTCGGCGCGCTTGGCGCGTTCTTGGGAAGAAAGGCCGAAATAGGCGCCGTGAAAGGTGAGGATTTCTCGCGCGGTCAAGGAGAAATCGAGATTGGGGCGCTGGGCGACTACGCCGATGAGGCGCTTGACTGCGACTTGCGTCTTCCAGACGTCGTGGTCGCCGATGAATGCCTGGCCGCTGGTGGGGCGGACGCGGGTGGTGAGCACGCCGACCGTGGTGGACTTGCCGGCGCCATTGGGGCCGAGCAAGCAGAAGATTTCGCCCGGCAAAATGTTCAGGGAAATTCCGTCGAGGGCGACGATTTGCGGCTTGGGCTGTTGGCCCTTGGCTTTCGACGGACCAGAGGAGAAGCCACCCGTGGCGGCGGCCGGGGGAGCGGAGCTGTAGACCTTGCGGAGGTCAACTGTGCGAATGCCGGCGACCATGAGGGACGTGCCTTTCAGAATTGCCCACGTACGCTTCTCGCGCAGAGGATCTTGAGCTGGCTTTGCTGATGTTCTTAATACGCATGGGATGATTCCAGAGTATCGGGGGGAATGTCAATTTCTCGCCGGAAGATGCACTTTCGGCTCTCGAGAGTAAGATCATGTGGAAGAAAAGCGGCAGCGAGTTGCCACACTCCAAAAAAGTCGTACTTTCGGGATAGAATGCGAAGCTCGTCGATAGCAGACTCCGCTTAGGGATGAAAACGATGGCGAACCCGGATAAGAGACTTCGCGAAACATTGGTAATGCCTGCGCTTTTGATGCTGGTGGCGCTGGCGGCTCGTGGGCCGATTCGCACGATGGCGCAGCAGGCGGCTCCGCGGGACCCCGCCGAGCCGGCACAAGGGAAGCCGCAACCGAAGATTTTGGCGCGGCCGACGGGACCAGTGGCACGCGCGTCTGTGGATGAGAAATCCATGCGGGCGCTGATTGGGAAGCTGGTGGCGTGCGGAACCCGGCTGACGCTTTCGTCTTGGGAAGACCCAAAGCGAGGCGCGGGCTGCGCACGCGACGCCCTCGTGGCGCGATTGCAGGAGATCGCCAAAGATTCCGGCGGGAAATTGCAAGTGGTTGTGGACAAATTCGCATCGACTTCGGAGCGAACTTCGTCTAAGCCCATCCGGCTGGAAAACGTTTACGCGATTCTGCCGGGAAGCGATGCGAAACTGGCGAAAACCATTTTCATCGTTTCCGGGCACTTCGATTCGCGGCCTTCGAACGTGATGGACCCGGAGGCGGATGCTCCGGGGGCGGACGACGACGCCTCGGGAGTGGCGGTAAGCGTGGAATGCGCGCGGCTGCTCAGCCAGACCGGAGCGAAGGGCGGCGGAACGTATCGTGCGACGATACTTTTTGCGGCGGTTTCCGGCGAGGAGCAAGGGCTGCTGGGGAGCACCCACCTTGTGGACTGGCTGAAACAACAGGGCTATACGGTCGGTGGAATGCTGGACGACGATATTGTGGGCGCGGATACGGCTCCGGGCGGGCCGCATCGCGTGCGGCTGTTTTCCGGGAATGGAGAAATCGACGATGCGGATTCGCCAGCGCGGGAATTGGCGAGGACGGTAGAGGACATCGATGGGCGCGCGGCGATTCGAATGATTTTTCGCGTGGACCGCTATGGGCGCGGCGGGGATCACTATCCGTTTTACAAAGCGGGACTGCCCGCAGTGCGTTTCACGGAGCCGCTGGAAGATTACAATCACCAGCATCAAACGCCGCGCACGGAGAACGGAATCGAGTACGGAGATTTTGAAAAGTATCTCAACTTCACATTCATGGGGGACGTGGCACGGGACAATGCGGAGGCGCTGCGGCAATTGGCGCTGGCTCCCGCGCCCCCCACAAATGCCAGGCTAAAAGGGGCTGTCACGCCGGATGCTAAGGTATCCTGGGCCGCCGAGGACGATCCAGACCGCGCCGGGTTCGAGATTCTGTGGCGCGAAACCAGCGAGCCGCGCTGGACGGTCTACGATTTTGCGGCCACGCCTGGAGAGACGGTTTTGCAGGGCGTCTCCACGGACAATCATTTCTTTGCCGTACAAGCCGTGGGCAAGAACGGCGCTCGCTCCATCGCCTTGCCTACGGAGATGGAGCGGCGGCCACCGCCACTCCCGACGCCCGCGAAACAGTGACGCCAACGCCTAATTTCGGCCGTGTTCCGGATACCAGAGGCCGGTGCACTTGGGGCCCACGGCGTGGGTGAACTCGACCTGGGAGCGATCGCCGCTGGAGGCCTCGATCTGCCGCCATTTTTTCCCCTTCTTGATTTTTCTTGCTGGAAGCGCACATCGCCAGCACTCCGGTCAGCGATTTCGCCGTTAGATTTAAATCGATTCAATAGCCATGCGCGGGACGAGAGACTTGGCGCGACGGAGACGAGAATAAATTCTGACACCGGGCTTGTCCATGCTACTTGTACTGGTTCGCTAAATGGTACGAGGACAGATCCCGACAACACCGTCCCAATTAGGACAGGGTTTATTTCGAGCGCTAGTCAGCGGAGCTGCGCGATGATCTTCAATACCTGCGGGACAAGTTTCTCCGGAAGCGGAGCATAGCCCAGATTTTCTGCCAGGCGTTGACCCCCAACAGTCGTCCAGTGCAGGAACATTGCCAGATCCCGAGCTTTGACGGGATCTCGCAATCTTTGACTTACGAGAAACCAAGTAAAGCTCGCGATCGGATACGCCTCCTTGCCGGGAGCATCGGTAATCGAGATTCCGGAAGTTTGTGGCAGTTCGGTAACAGAAGCAGCGGCTTCGGTCACGCTGCGAAGGCTGGCTTTGACGAATTGCCCGGCCGCGTTGGCCACACTGCCGAATGGCAAGTGGTTCGACTGCGCGTAAAGCAGGTCTACGTACCCGATGGCGCCGCCAGTTTGCCGCACCACGCCAGCCGCACCTTCGTTACCCTTGGCTGCCAGACCTACGGGCCAATTTACAGTGGTACCTTTCCCGACTTCCTTCTGCCAGTTGAAATTCACCTTGGAAAGATAATCAGTAAATGTGAAAGTGGCGTCGCTTCCTTCCCAACGATGTATCGCTACGATAGGCAGGTAGGGGAGGTTTAAAGTGGGATTCACTTTCTCGATGGCGGGGTCGTCCCAGGAAACGATTTTGCCCAGGTAAATGCCAGCCAGCACTTCCGGAGTGAACTTGACCTCACCGTGCAAGCCCGGAATGTTGTAGATGGGGACGATCGCATCGACCACCATGGGGATTCGTACGATCGCTGGTTTTGCTTTTGCGAGTTGTTCGTCAAAAGCGGGAATATCGATAGCGCCGAAATCGACCATGCCGGCGAGAAGTTCATAGACGCCCGCCCCGCTCCCGATGGCCTGGTAATGGAACTGGATTCGCGGATTCACTTTGCAATACTCGTCAAACCACTTGGAGTAAAGAGGGTGAGGAAATATGGCGCCTGCCCCGGAAAGAACTAGGGGAGAGCTGGAACGAGCGGGGGGCAGAAGCGGAGAATTCGAAGCGGGGGCCGAAGGTGCCACCGGGGGGTCGGGCTGGTTCGGCGGTTCGGGCGGCGCATCTTCTGGCTTGCTCTCGGGCTGGACGTCAGCAACGTTCGTTGATGGGGATTCGAAACGAGTGGCTTGCCCTTGCGGCATTTCCACGACCGGCGATTCGGATGGATAGGCAACCGGAGAATCGACCGCTGGTTCGGCAGGTGGCCGATTCTCAGGCGATGGCAGAGGATCAGCGGACTTTGTTTCCAAAGGCTGCGCTGCAAAGCGAGGAGCGCTCGCTACACCTTCGGGCTGTTTTTGGGCAGTGGAAGACGAGGCAATAGCTTTCTCTTCGGAAGTAACCGCAGGGCCGTTGCCGGCAACTCGACGGTTGGCTCGTTCGCGGAAAGCTAATCCGACCAGGGCGACGACAACCATCACGGCAAGCAATCCGTTCATTGCCGTCATCTTGCTAATACGTATCGTCAAGAACTCCTGACGCGATTCCGATGGAAAGGGTGACCGTGGTTCGTGCATAGGCACCGCCTTGGCTGTCAGGAAATAGTTTCGCCGCGACCGCCTGAACGGAGTGTTAGCGACTGCCGCGGAAAATCCCAAAGACACTTCAGGCGGTCAATGGGGGAAGCTGACACTCACGGGTGTTGATGCTCTGGCGGCGCGACGGGTTGCGCGAAGGTGATGAAATGGCCGCCAGGGTCCTGAACGCTAAATTCCCTCATGCCATAGAAGGCGGTTCGAACGGGCATGACGATTTTCACGTCTTTCATAACCGCGAGGACGGCGTCGAGATTGTCGACCTCCAAATACAGATACGTGGGGCCTTTGCCGGCGGTGGCGGAAACTTCCTTAGGGGCGTCTTTTTCCACGCTGGCGTAGGTCTGGTACATCACTTCGGCGGGGCCTTTCTGAAATGACACGAAAGCGAGTTTGTTGCCGTCGGGGACTTCGATGGTTTTCGCGAAGCCCAGGCGGCCGGCCCAGAAGGGAACGACGGGCTCGATTTCCTTGGCGAGCAGAACTGGGGTAACACGTTTGACGTTCATGGTCTTGATCTCCTAGGAGAGGAATTGGCGCTACCGGAAGCCGGAGCGAAGCCCCCAAAGAGGGCGGTGAGGGCTTGGGCAAGATGCCGCATGGACATTTTCTCCTTGCCTGCTAAACTAGTCTAAATTAGACTAGTTGAAGGCAAGCGAAGTCAAGGAGATTTCTAATGCGTACCGGAACTTTGATGCAAGGGAAACGCGCCGGAATCGGAGCGCGCCAGCTGGGGGACCTGATTTCGATCGGACCGGCAATGCTGCGAGACTTCGAGCTGCTGGGGATTCGCAGCGTGGCACAACTGGCGCGGCAGAATCCGCAGCGACTGTACGACAAACTCGGGCGCGTGGCGCGGCAGCATCAGGACATCTGCGTGTTGGATACTTTTTGTGCGGCGGTGGCGCAAGCGAAGAATCCGCGGTTGCCGGCGGAAAAATGCGCATGGTGGTATTGGAGCACGAAAAGGAAATCGGGAAAGAAATGAAGCGAATGAATGGCGCAGGGACACCAAGCGCCCAGAGATTCGCCGAGAGACCGCGAAGGCGCAGAGGCCGGGCGAGGAAATTGACGGCGCTGACCACGCCGGACATGGTGCTGCTCAGCTTGCTGGCGGAGCGGCCGATGCACGGGTATCAGGCAAATCTGGAGCTGGAGCGCCGGGAAATTCGGGACTGGGCGAATCTGTCGAGGCCACAAGTCTACTATTCGCTGGAAAAGCTTGCGAAGCAGGGACTCCTCCGCTCTCAGGAGACAGAAGCACCGGCCGAGGGGCCGGAGCGCAGCACATTTGAGACGACGCAGAAAGGCCGCGAGGCGCTCGCGGATGCTTTAGAGCACGAAAGCTGGGCCGCACAAAGAGACCATCCGCCATTTTTGACATGGATGGCGCTCTCGTGGCAGGCGCGGCCGGGGATCTTCCTGAAGCAGTTGAAGCGGAGGCGAAAATTTTTGCTCAAAGAAATCGCGAGAGAAAAGAAAACTCTGTTGTCGATTTACGCCGAGGTAGGCCACAAGTATCACGAGGCGGTATGGATGGTGAGCTTGATGATCGAACAGTTGCGCGTCGAAGTGCGCTGGACGCATCGATTGGAGCGCGAGTTAGCGCGAAGGGCACGAGCGCTGAATCCACAATTCGCGGAAGGATTGCCCAAGTGAAATTGCCCACCCCGGAAAAGAATTGCGACTATGTTGTAGAAGAATAGAAAAAAATAGCGCAGAGACGCAGGTTATGCCGGGATTCGCAGGGAGGAGAGCATCGTGGCGAAGAAGTGCAAGAGCAGTTTGAGCTGGAATACTGCGGCGTTGCGGAGCGTGGCGATGGGCGTGGGGTTTATTGCAGTTGCATTGTCGACCGCGCGAGCGGAAGCGCAAGAAAAGAAGCCGACGGCGCGGGAGGTGGTGGCCGCGATCCAAGAACACGTCGGGGTGCCCTGGAAGACGCAAACCGTGGATACGTTCAAAGCGGGAAATCCGGAGACGCGCGTTACGGGGATCGCCGTGACCATGATGGCAACACTGGACGTGCTACAGCGGGCAGCGGCGAAAGGAGAAAACCTGGTCATCACGCACGAGCCGACGTTTTACAATCACCTGGACCGGCCGGATGGAATGGATGAGAGCGACGCGGTGTGGAAGGAGAAGAGGGAGTTCATCGAGAAAAACGGTCTGGTAGTTTGGAGATTTCACGACCACTGGCACCTGCGGGATCCAGACGGGATCCTCCTAGGCATGGTGCAAGCGCTGGGGTGGGAGAAATATCAAAGCAAGGAAAATGCACACCTATTCACGATGCCGGAAATCACGCTCGAGAAACTGGCCGTGGAGGTGGCGAAACGGCTGGAAACGCCGGTGTTGCGAGTGGTGGGAAATCCGGAGATGAAAGTGACGAAGCTGGCGTTGAGCCCAGGATCGGCAGGATTCCAACGAGAGACGCAAGCACTGGAAATGGACAACGTTGAGGTGCTGCTGGTGGGCGAAACGCGCGAATGGGAAACGGTGGAGTACGCGGCGGACGCGGTCACCGAAGGAAAAAGGAAGGCGCTAATGGTGATCGGACATATTCCTTCCGAGCAGGCGGGAATGGGAGAGTGCGCGCGGTGGCTGACAACGTTCGTGAAAAACGTGCCCATCGAATTTGTGCCGACGAAACAGCCGTTTTGGACGCTGGAACCGCGAATGACACGCTGATCTAAGGGCGCGGAGAGAACTGTTTACACACCTGCCATTCCGAGCAGGCCGGAATGGAAGAGCGCCGAAGGTGGCTGGAAACATTTGTGAAAAACGCGCCGATCGAGTTCGTAGCGACGAAACAGCCGTTTCGGGCGCCAGCCGAAGGAAGCGCCAGAGCGCCCCTTGGGTGCCCCTTAAGATCGTTCGCCTGCGTTCAGCACTACCTCCGGCCACGGTTTACCTTGCGGGTAAGAATTGTGCTCCGCCCGTCGAAGGTGCGGTCCAGAGTACATCGCCTTTTTCGTCGTAGAACTGAAGGGCCGCCTCGCCTCCCGGAAACGTGTCACCCGGAAACAGGTAGGTGCGTCCTTTCTGGTTTATTTTCGGGAGTGATGGCTTCAGGCTCAAGCGCGCATAAACGTGGCCAGTCTCATCCTTCAGGATAAACTCCTGCGCTTCGAACGAGCTAGCGCGAATGACGTTGGGCTCAATGCGGTCGGCGGGCTTCGCGCCCATCAAAAAAACCGATAAGCCGGAGAGCAGTAGCACTGCGCTTAGGAACCTCCAGCGGCGAATCGAAACCTCCAGCTTTTCAACACGCGCAGCCAAAAGATCCAGGGTTATTTGCGAGGAATTCATGGCCTACCTCCTGCTAAAGGTTCGCTGGGGGAATCCTTAGGATATTCGACTGTCCAGCCGTTCTTCGGAGTGAGCCGGGGACCTGCCGGGGGCACTCGGCAAACGGCATGGACTAGTTCCATGCTAGACCCATCACAAGGAGACCTCAAGCCGCAAACGAGGTTATGGATCGGAGTCAAAGATTGAGGGAGCCGGTGTAAGCGACGCGGGCTTTGCCGGATTCGCTGCGTTCGATGCGGCCGATGAGGAAGAATTTTTCGCGGCGTTTCTTGAGGTCGCATTCCACGGCGCGCACGTTTTTCGGCGGGACGACCAGAATCATGCCGACACCCATGTTGAAGGATTGCAGGAGTTCGTCGGTATCGATGCCGCCAAGCTTGGCGAGATACTTGAAAATGGAAGGCACGGGCCAGGAGGCGAGGTCAATTTCCGCTTTCAGCCCATTGGGAAGAACGCGCGGGAGGTTGCCAGGGATGCCCCCGCCGGTGATATGAGCGAGGGCGGAAACCCAGCCGCGGGCGACGATATTTTTCAGCGCCGGCGCGTAGCACAGATGGGGTTTCAACAATTCCGCTCCGATCTTATTTCCGACTTCGGCTACATAATTATCCGGCTTCAGTTTGGCGACTTGGAACACCAGCTTGCGCGCGAGCGAATAGCCGTTGGTGTGCAAGCCGGCAGAAGGCAGCGCCAGCAAAGTGTCTCCCGGCTGGACGTTCTTACCGGTCAGAAGTTTTTTGCGTTCTACGGCCCCAACGATAAAACCGGCGAGATCGTATTCACCGGGAGGATAAAAGCCGGGCATCTCCGCAGTTTCACCGCCGATGAGCGCGCAACCGGCTTTCCGACAAGAGCGGCTCATACCCTCGACGAGTTGTTCGACGACATGGGGGTCGAGCTTGCCCATGGCGAGGTAGTCGAGAAAAAACAGCGGCTCCGCGCCTTGGACGAGAATGTCGTTGATGCAATGATTGACCAGGTCGCCGCCGACGGTCGAATGAACGTCCATGGCCATGGCGACTTTTAACTTCGTGCCCACGCCATCGGCGCTGGAGACCAGCACCACTTCCTTCCATTTTTTGCGGTCGAGCGCGAAGAGCGCTCCGAAGCCGCCGATGCCGCCGAGCACGCCCGGAATAAAAGTACGGCTGGCATGATGGCGGATTCTCTGCTTAGCGTCATCCGCGACGGCGATATTTACTCCGGCATCGGCATATTTCATGAGAGCCCGTCGCTTCCCTTCTGTTCTTTATCGAATGGGGGCGCACGCTGGCGAGCGCCGGTCACTGCTAGGAGTTCCTTCGAGCGCCGCGGAGGGTAGCGGCGGCCGTTATTAAGCCAGTTTTCGAAAAAAAACTAAAACGTCCGGAATATCCGGTTCCATCGCACGATGTGGGGATGCAGAAAGGCATTCGCGTAAGCGTAAAACCGTTCCGGAATCTTGCCTGGCTCCCAAGCCTCCGGCGAAACATCCAGCGACATATAAATCAGGACGGGAGTTCCGATGATGTCCTTTCGCGGAACGCAGCCCCAGAAGCGGCTGTCATAGGAATTTCCGCGATTGTCGCCCATCACGAAATAACATTCGGCGGGGACCTTGAAGGGCATGTGTTGATCGTAGGGTTCGCTGGCGCCCATGGCATATTTTTCAATGAGTTTTTGGCCGTTGACCCACACGGCGCCGTCATGGATGTCGACGGTGTCTCCAGGCAAACCGATCACACGTTTCACGTAGTCCGGAGTGTCCGGCGCAAAGGGCGGCTTGAAGATGATCACTTGCTGGCGCTTGGGATTACGCCAAAGCGGCACGTGCCAATTGGTGAAAGGCACGCCGGCGTCATAGCCAACGCGGCTCATGATCAGGTGGTCGCCGATGAGCAGCGTGTTCTCCATGGAGCCGGAAGGAATGACGCGCGCCTGGCCGATCGTGCCGTTGATGAGCAGAAACGCGAGACCGACCCAGAACCAGGCGATGATCTCGCGCTGAATCTTGGTTTTCACGGGCACATTGGCTTCTTCTTGCTTTTTCTTTTTTTCAGCTTTCACGTTCCACCACCACCGGCCGCTCTGCGGGCGCGGGTTCATTTTCGTCGCCATGGGTAGCTTCGCTCGATTTGCCGCAGGAAGCGCTCTTCTGCACCTCCAGTTGCACCAGATCCGTCGGATAGACGCCCGTATAACAAGACGTACAAAAGCGGCCCTCGGTATCACTGACCGCGCGGCGCAGCGCTGGAAGGGAAACATAGCCCAGCGAATCAGCGCCGAGGAACTTGCAAATTTCCTCGGGGGTATTTGAAGAAGCAATCAGTTCCTCGCGCGTCGGCGTGTCCACGCCGTAGTAGCACGGAGAAATCGTGGGGGGGCAACTGATGCGCACGTGGACTTCCTGGGCGCCGACTTCGCGAACCATGCGAACGATTTTGCGGCTGGTAGTGCCGCGAACAATGGAATCGTCGACGAGGACGACACGCTGGCCTTCGAGCAAGCCGCGGATGGGATTGAGCTTGAGCTTCACGCCGAAATTGCGGATGGCTTGCGAGGGTTCGATAAAGGTGCGGCCGATGTAGTGATTGCGGATCAAGCCCATGCGGAAGGGAATTTTGGATTCGAGCGCGTAGCCGACGGCGGCTGGCACGCCGGAATCAGGCACGGGTACGACGATGTCGGCTTCGACGGGATGCTCTTGCGCAAGGAGGCGGCCGAGCATCTCGCGGCTTTCGTTTACGGAACGTCCAAAGATAATGCTGTCCGGACGGGAAAAATAGACGTGCTCGAAAATGCACTGCTGGAGCCGCTTTTCTGGCGCGAAGCGGATGGACTCGATGCCGGATTTGGAGATGCGCACCATTTCGCCGGGTGCGATCTCGCGGATGTATTGGGCGTTAAGCAGATCAAAAGCGCAGGTCTCGGAAGCGACGAGCCAGGAATCGAAGCCACCGGGAGTAGTGAGTTTGCCGAGCACCAGTGGCCGGAAGCCGCGGGGATCGCGCACGGCGTAGAGTTCATCCTGGGTGAGGACGAGAAGCGAGTACGCGCCTTCGACTTGATTGAGCGCATCGCCGATGGCACCGGAAAGATTGCGCGCTTGCGAGCGGGCGATCAGATGCACGATCACTTCGGTGTCGCTGTTGGTTTGGAAAATGGAGCCGCGATGCTCGAGCTTGCGGCGCCACTCGGCGGCGTTGGTGAGGTTGCCATTGTGGCCGAGCGCGACTTTACCCTTGTTGCAATCGATCATGATGGGCTGGGCGTTGAGCAGAGCTTTATCGCCGGCCGTCGAGTAGCGTGTGTGGCCGATGGCTAGGCTGCCGGGAAGCTCGGCGAGCACGCTGGGCTGGAAAATTTCTTCGACTTCGCCCATCGCACGATGGACGTAAAGCTCTTGGCCGTCGCTTGAAACGATGCCGGCGGATTCCTGGCCGCGATGCTGCAGGGCGTAGAGACCGAGATAAGCGAGGTTGGCGGCTTCGGGATGGCCGAAGACGCCGAACACACCACATTCGTCGTGAAAATGATCGTCGGCGAAGGCGAGTTTTTGACTCATCTTGAAGTCAGGGTGCGTTCGAGCGAATGGGCCCAGGCGTCGCGTAGCTTCTCAACCGAACTGTCGATCACCGCGCGCCCCTTATAGGCGATGCGGAACGAACCATCGCGGGTGACCTGGCCGAGTTCGCGCCCCGCCACCTGGTATTGTCTCGCAGTATCGAGAACGGCGGCAAGCTTTGATGGAGCAACGGAGACGATGGCGCGGGCGCCGCGTTCGCTAAAGAGTGCGAATTCGCCGGGCCATGATTCGTCGGCTAAATTTGTGATCGCGCCGAGTAGGGTCCGAGCTTGCTGCGGCCCTAGCATCGACGTGCCGCGGGGGGCGGAAGCGAAGCAGGATTCCGCTAGGGTCACGGCGAGGCCGCCGTCGGAGATGTCGTGGGCGGATTCTAACGCGCTTTCGGCTGCTAGTGCGACGAGGCAATCCTGGAGGCACCTCTCGGCGGCGAGGTCGATGGCTGGTGGTTCGCCAGCAACGATGGCGGCAATCGTCTGGGAATATTCCGAAGAGGAGAATTCGCGGGCCAACGCGGATAACTGATGGCCTTGTAGGAGCGCAGCCGGCGGTGCCGAAGCCGAGCCGCTGAGGAGCACGATGACGTCGCCTTCATTGCGGAAGGCCATTTTCATAACTTTGGAAGGGTCGTCGAGGAGGCCGAGAACGCCGATAACCGGCGTCGGATAGATCGACTTGCCAAGGGTTTCGTTGTAGAAGCTGACGTTGCCGCCAGTGATGGGCGTGCCCAAGGCGGTCGAAGCTTCGGCGAGGCCGTCGATGGCCTCGCTGAATTGCCACATCACTTCGGGCTTTTCGGGGCTGCCGAAATTGAGGCAATTCGTGGCAGCGATGGGGCGCGCGCCGCTGGCGGCCACGTTGCGGGCCGCTTCGGCGACCGCGTGCATCGCGCCCACGCGCGGATTCAACTGGCACCAGCGGCCGTTGCCGTCGGTGGAAAGCGCAAGCGCGCGCTTCACAGCGCCGGTATTGGGATCTTTGATGCGCAAGACGGCGGCATCGCTGGCGCCGGGGCCAGCTAGAGTATTCGTGCGCACACTGGTGTCGTATTGCTCGGTGATCCAGCGCTTGGAAGCGATCGCGGGCGCGGCCAGCAGCTTCACGAAATTCGCGGTGAGATTCGCGCCTTCGGGAGCGAAGGCAAACCAATCCTTTTCCGTCTCGATGCGCGGCGCGGGCGCGGCCATGGGCCGACGGAAGACCGGCCCTTCTTCGGCGAGTGGATGGGCGGGAATTTCCGCGGCGACACGTCCATTGTTGTTGATGCGGGCGATGCCGCCTTCCGTGACTTGGCCGACGACCACGGCATCGAGGCCCCACTTCTTAAAGACCGCCAGGACTTCGCGCTCGCGGCCTTTTTCGGCGACCAAGAGCATGCGCTCTTGCGATTCGCTAAGCATGATTTCGTAAGGCGTCATGCCGGTTTCGCGCTGAGGAACTTTGGCGAGATCGATTTCGATGCCCGTGCCGCCGCGCGAAGCCATCTCCATCGTCGAGCAGGTAAGGCCGGCGGCGCCCATGTCTTGAATCGCCACGACCGCGCCGGTCTGCATGGCTTCGAGGCAAGCTTCGAGCAGCAGTTTTTCCATGAAGGGATCGCCAACCTGAACGTTCGGGCGTTTCTGCTTCGACTCTTCGGTGAATTCGGCGGAAGCCAACAGAGAAGCGCCGTGAATCCCATCGCGGCCGGTTTTTGCGCCGACGTAGATGACGGGATTGCCGATGCCCTTGGCCTTGGCGAGAAAAATCTCTTCCTTCTTAGCGATGCCGAGCGCCAGCGCATTGACGAGCGGATTTTGCGAGTAGCAGGGCGCGAAGCCGACTTCGCCGCCGACGGTGGGAACGCCAAAACAATTTCCGTAGCTTCCGATGCCGCGGACAACGCCGTCCAGAATGCGGCGATTTTTCGCGGCGTCCGCCTTACTAGTGTGTTTGCTCGCGGTGATCTCGCCAAATCGCAAAGAATCCAAGACCGCGATGGGCCGCGCGCCCATGGTGAAAATATCGCGCAGAATGCCGCCAACACCGGTGGTCGCGCCCTGAAAAGGTTCGACGAAACTCGGGTGATTGTGCGATTCAATCTTGAAGGCAGCGACGAGGCCGTCGCCGATGTCCACGACGCCGGCGTTTTCCCCTGGGCCTTGCACGACAAGCTGGCCGCGCGTAGGCAAGCGCTTCAGGTGGACCTTGCTCGATTTGTAGGAACAGTGCTCGCTCCACATCACGCTGAAGATGCCGAGTTCGGTGATGTTCGGGTCGCGGCCGAGGATTTGCTGAATGCGCGCGTATTCCTCGCGCGTTAGGCCGTGTTCGGCGGCCATCTCCGGAGTGACTCGAATTTCTGTGCTTGCAGTAGCCATATTTCAATTTCAATGCGGCGACAAAGACAGGGAAATCTTCACGCGATGGCCTTGGCCGCGCCGACCAGCGCTTCGGCCATGGAACGGAAAATGACCAAGCCATCGGCGGAGCCGAGAGCGGACTCCACGGCGCGTTCCGGATGGGGCATCAAGCCGGCGACGTTGCGCTCGCGGTTCGAGACCCCCGCGATGTTCTGAACCGCGCCGTTGGGATTGCCCGCGTGGTCGTCAGTGCCATCGGGAGTGCTGTAGCGGAAAAGCACCTGGCGGTTTTTTTCGAGGTCCGCGAGGGTGGCTTCGTCGCAGTGGTAATTGCCATCCGAGTGCGCGATGGGAATCGTGAGGATCTGTCCCTTTTGCGCGGCGTTGGTGAACGGCGTGTCCGTCTGCTCGACGCGAATGTGCACTTGGCGGCAGATGAACCGCAAGCCGCTGTTGCGCATCATGGCTCCAGGCAGCAAGCCCGCTTCGCAAAGAATCTGGAAGCCGTTGCAGATGCCCAGCACCAAGCCGCCACTCTTCGCGAATTTCTCGACGGACTTCATCACCGGCGAAAAACGCGCAATGGCTCCCGTGCGCAAGTAATCGCCGTAGGAAAATCCGCCGGGCAGGATGACGGCATCGCAATTCGCCAGATCCTCGGATTGGTGCCAGATGAATTCGACCGGCTTGTCGAGTACGTTGCCGATGGCGTAAAACGCGTCGTGATCGCAATTGGACCCGGGGAAAACGACAACTGCAAATTTCATGTGGCGCCAGCCCCCTGTGGGATTGCAGAACTTCTATTTTAGCACAGACGAAAGAGAGTGGATGTGGGGACACCGAACAACGGAATAACCAGAGAAGAATGGGATAAGACCGAGGCTACTGGCTCGGATCGCTCTGCTCCTTCCCAGGAAATCCCTATCTTCGTTTCTTGGTTTTTTTGCGGCGCTTCGATTTCTTCGCTGCTTTCATTGGTTTTTCCGCGGCCGCCAGTTCACGCCGTTTCTTCGCGGACCAGCCCGGTTTGTTGACCTGCCGCCCGCGTGCAATTCCCAATCCATCCGGCGGCACGTTTTCCGTGATGGTCGAACCCGCGGCGATGTACGCGCCGTCGCCCACGCGCACGGGTGCCACCAGGGCCGTATCGCTGCCGATGAAAACTTTATTCCCGATCGCAGTCGGATGCTTGTGAAACCCATCGTAATTGCAGGTGATCGTGCCGGCGCCGATATTGCTCTTCGATCCGATCCTCGCGTCGCCCAGGTAGGAAAGGTGCATGGCCTTGGTGCCTTCGCCGATCGTGGTTTTTTTGAGTTCGACGAAATTTCCGATGCGCGCACCAGCCTTCAGATGGTTGTCCGGCCGCAACCGTGCAAATGGCCCGATAATGACGCCATCGTCGAGCCGGCTCTGTGCCACCAGGCAATGCGGCTCAACGGTGACCTCATCGCCGAGAATAGCATCGCTCAAAACGCTGCCCGTTCGAATGGTGCAACGCGCCCCGATTTTCGTTTTCCCCAGCAACTGAACGCCGGGTTCGATGATGGTGTCTTCTCCCGCGAGCACTTCCGGATCGACCAGCACGGTTTCCGGCAACTGGACGGTGACGCCGTCATCCATCAAAGCAGCACGTTTGCGCTCCCGGAAGATACGATCGACTTCGGCAAGGTCAGCTCGGGTATTGCAACCAAGTACTTCGCGGGAATCACCCGCCACCTGCGCCAGCACCGTTTCGCCCTTGGCGTTCAGCGCCGCGATGGCATCCGTCAAATATAACTCCCGATGTTTGTTGTTGGGCTTCACTTGTGCCAGCGCAAGCCAGAGCTTCTCCAGCGTGAAACAATAAATCGCCGAATTGATTTCGTTGATCTCCTTCTGCTCGTCGGTGAGTTGCGATTCTTCCACAATCGCCGAGACCGCCGTCTCGGACTTGCGCACCACGCGGCCATAGCCGGAAGGATCGGCAAGCACAGCCGACAGAATCGTCGCGGCAGCGGTTCCGCTCCGGTGCGCGGCGATGAGCGCTTTCAAAGTGTCGAAGCGCACCAAGGGAGCGTCGCCGGGCAGCACCACGGCGACCTTCGCCCGGCCCAAGGCACGCTTCGCGACTTGCACGGCGTGGCCAGTGCCCTTTTGCGGTTGTTGCAGAACGGTGACGGCGCCGAAGGGTTCGACAACGGCAGCCACCTGCTCGGCTTGATGGCCCACAACGACCACGGTTTCGCGCGCCTTGAGCGGTTGGCAGGCGCGCACAATATGTTCGACGAGTGTGCGTCCTCCGGCGCGGTGCAACACTTTCGCCAAGCTGGATTTCAACCGCGTGCCTTTGCCGGCCGCAAGAATCACAATCGCTAAATCATTGTTGGACATGGTTTTGAGCCATTCTGCGGGAGCCACGTCTATTTCGCAATGGCGGGTTCTCTCTGACGCAGCGAATCGCTAATCAGTGGCAGGAGCTGGGGAAAGGGCGGTCAGGTAGGCTTCACTCTCGGCCCGGACCGCTTCGCCGGTAGTAATGGTCCAAAGCGAGGGATCCGCCAAAAGGCGGCTGACCAGCTGCGTGTGCAGGGCATGGCCGGCTTTATGCGCTTCAACGCGGGCAAGAAGCGGCAAACCCGCCAACGCGAGGTCGCCAATCAGGTCCAATGCCTTGTGCCGCCCAAACTCGTCAGGGAAGCGCAAAGGCCCGTTCATGACACCGTCGTTAGTGAGGACGATGGCGTTTTCAAGCGATCCGCCGCGAATCAAGCCCATGGCCTTGAGCGGCTCGATGTCGCGCCCGAAACAGAACGTTCGCGCGCGCGCCAGAAGGTGGCGGAAAGTATCCGGTCCGACCACCATCTCCACTTCTTGTTGACCCACCAGCGGGTGTGGGAAATCGACATAGCAGCGCACGCGAAATTCATCCGCCGGATAGATCCCGATCCGCCGGTCGCCCTCGATAACCTCGAGTGGCTTCAGGATTTTCAGGAAGCGCCGCCTCCGGCGCAGTTTGCGCACGCCGGACTGCTCGAGCATCTGCATGAAGGGCTCCGCCGAGCCATCGAGAATGGGTACCTCAATCGAGTCAATATCGATATAAATGTTGTCGATGCCGCAAGAATAGATGGCCGCAAGGAGATGTTCGGTCGTGGAGAGCAAAACGCCCTGTTTCATCAAGCTGGTGGCATAGCTGACGCGCGCGACGTTGTGCCCCTGTGCTTCGATCGGGAAATTGTCCAGGTCCACGCGGCGAAATACGATGCCTGTTTCGGCGGGCGCCGGCACCAAACGGACGTGACCGGACACGCCGGTGTGAAGGCCCACACCCTCGGCGCATGACTCTCTAGCGATGGTTGTTTGGAACATTGCCCCGCTTACATTGTAGCATGTTGTCTTCCATCGCCATGCTTGTTTGTGGTTTATTTTCAGTTACTTATAGACAACATTGCGCCCAAAGAGTAGCCAGGTGTGGCAGTTGTGCAACATTTGGCTGCTTCGACGTGTCTTATCTTCGATGCGCACCGATTTCGCCAAATCACAATGCTCCCCAGGCTACCTTTCTGATTGCCGCCGCGTCCCAACCATGGATAGTGCTATAATCGAGAATTGTAGTTTCTTCTACGAAGGGTGGGGCATGAGTCGAACGGCTCGCATCGGGATTCTTTGTGTATCGGTAGCTATCTTTTGTTACGCAGGCATTGGCCACGTTCTGGGACACACGCCGGACGAAAAAGCCTATAAATCTCTCACCGTGTACGGCGAGGTTCTGCAAAAAGTCCAGCAGGATTACGTCGACGATCCCAACATGCAAACAGTGACGGCCGGTTCTCTTCACGGCTTGCTGGAATCGCTCGATCCGCAATCCAGTTACCTCACTCCCCGCGAGTACGATGAGTACAAGAAAAAGCTAGCCAATGCGGGCACGGCGGAGACCGGACTGACTTTGAGCAAGCGTTACGGCTACGTGATCGTGCTTTCGGTGTTGCCGGATAGTCCGGGCACCAAGGCGGGAATCCGCAGCGGCGATATATTTGAATCCATAAGCGGGTTCACGACTCGCGATATGTCCGTTGGTCAAGCTTTGAATCTGCTCAACGGCCAGCCGGGCACGGGCATCAAGGTAGCCGTGATACGTCGCGGCAAGGCTACGCCGGAAGAAGTTGATGTCGTCCGCCAAAAGTTAGCCACGCCAAAGATCGTCGCTCAAAAGGTGGATCCTGACATTCTGGTTCTGCGTATTCCCGCGCTCGACGCCGGCCGCGCGGACGAGATTCACAATCGTCTGCTCGACGCCGAAAAACAGGGCATTCACAAGGTCATCCTGGACGTGCGGGAATGCGGCCGCGGACAGGTCTCCGAAGCCATTGCCACGGCTCGTCTTTTCGTTCCTTCGGGCATCCTGACAACGCTGCGCGGCCAGACCGTTTCGGCCCAGGTTTTTTCCGCCGAGCCCAAGCAAGTGATTTGGAAGAACCCCGTCTCCGTTTTGATTGACGCCACCACCTCCGGAGCCGCCGAAGTTCTGGCTTCCGCCATCGTCGCGAACCATCGCGGGGATGTCGTGGGAGAGCGCACATTTGGCCTGGCGTCAGAGCAAAAACTCATTACGCTGGATGATGGCGCCGCGCTCATTCTCACCGTCGCGAACTACTACAATCCGGGCGGCAAATCGATTATGGAAGAAGGCGTAACGCCCACGGAAATCGTGCGCGCTGTCCCGGAAGATGATTCGGGGGTCGACGACGATGTGGCGCCTGCACCGGAAACGAAGGAGCCCGGGCTCGGCCCGCGCCCGCTCTCGCCCGAGGATCCCATCTTTCACCGGGCGCTTGATCTTTTGAAAACGCCTGCGCCTGTGAAAAAGGCTGCTTAGTATTCCGTGCCATGGCACCCCGACGCGATTCCACTTAACGTTCGTTTCTTTTTGAACAAAGTAAAGGATTCAAGCAAGTTCGCCTGGTTGGGGCTTTTTTTCCTTCTCGCTGTTTTTTCTAGTGGCTGCAAGAAAAACGCTGGGAACCGGCTCTCCCCTGCCGAAATTCACCAAATCAGCCGAGATTTGGCGGCTGCGGCTTCTGCGGCTACGCCCCCGGGGACGGTCATTAAGATTCGGCAAAGCGCATCGAGCCAGTCCACCGGAAACACTGGTTACCTGCGGATTGTATTAAAGAACCCTTGGTCGCCAGACGCGAACCGCGCCTCCGTCGCCAAGCTCCTAGAGAGCCTCAATACGGTGGCGACGCGAAATCATCTGACCGAGGATCCTCCGGTCCAGACCGGGGACGGCCTCGAATTCCAACTTCGACAAGCCGGTGTGCCGGCGCTCGAAATCGAAGTCGTGACACGCTCATCTTCAGCGCCCCAGGTAGCAGCGGGAAATTCCAGCGTAAAACAGGGAAGCGCACGGCTAGCGATTATTATCGACGATCTCGGCAGCGACCTCGCGGCAGCCGAAGCCGTCTTCGCGCTCGGTTATCCCCTAACGATTTCTGTTTTACCCAACCACGAGCACTCGACGGAAATCGCGGAGGAAGCGCATCGCCGCGGACTCCAAGTGATGCTTCATCTCCCCATGCAATCGGTTGCCAACGAAACACCGGAATCCCGGGAACTCCGTCCGGGCATGTCCACGCCGGAAGTTGTTTCGCTGGTCGATCAATTCCTGCAAAATGTTCCGGATGCTGCCGGCGTCAACAATCATCAAGGATCCCAAGCGACGGCCGATGCCACGCTGATGGACGAGCTGATGCCCGTTTTGCGCGACCATCGGCTCTTTTATGTGGATAGCCGCACCACCGCCGCCACCGTGGCTTACGATACGGCGCAGGATTTCGGCGTTCGCGCGGCCTTCCGCAACGTCCCTTTCCTTGATGACGTTCGCGATGTAGCCGCGGTCCGAAAACAGCTCAAACTTGCTCTGCGCGGTGCCCGCGAAAAGGGGGAAGCCGTGGCCATCGGCCATCCGCACCCGGCGACGCTCGAAGCCCTGCGTGGGGTACTGCCCGAAGTCCAAGCGCAAGGCGTTCGCCTGGTCCTGGCCTCCGAACTGGTTCACTAACGATTCGCCCAAGGTGCAAAAAAAAACCCAGAATGGTCCAGAATGGCCCTTGACAGTTCTGTAATTGTTGCTATACTTATAAACTTAGCTAACGGCGTGCGGGAGTTTATTTACCTCGAACGCAGCCGAAGGCCCCCCGCCGCCCTTACCCCGCCTCATCCCTGGTCTTCTTTGCCGGGAAAAGAAAATGAATCGCGATCGCCAGCATCCCCATCGTCAGGAAGCTGAAGACGCTGCCTTCCGGCCCCACGGTTCCTCCGGTTAGCCACTTCGCGCCATGCAGCGTCGCACTCGACAGGTGATGCTCGAAAACCGCGCCGCTATCTGGAACGGAATAGAGAAACGTCTCTCCGAAATCAAAGCTTGCGTGCCAACCCACGGCGAGCCAGAGGTTGCCCGTCCGTCGCAGGGTAAAAGCGAAAAGCAGGCCGGTGACGGCCACGCCTGCCGCTCCCACGTAACCCTCGCCGGGATTCCAGAGGTGTACGGCCCCGAACAGAACGGAAAGGAGTATCGCCGCCAACCAGAAGCCAATCCCCCCGGCCAGCGTGTATTGCCAGTAGCCGCGGAACAAGTACTCTTCCGCAAGACCGACGGCGACGAATGCCACGAACCAAAGCCCGCCCCATCGGGCCACTTCCGCGCCATGCAAAGAAACGGTTCCAAACGAGTATCCGCCAAACGCTGCAATCAAGCCCATGAGCACCGATACTTCAACAAACCCCAGGAGGCAACCCAGCCAGAACCATTTTCCAAAAGCCCGCTCCCCGGGCAAACCATAAGCGCCCATAGGCCGGCGCTCCAGTCGGGCCATCGCCAGCGCCGCGCCGAGGGCCGCCAGGAAGCTTAGGAGGTCCTCCCGCAAAACGCTTTGCGGGGAAAACGGATTGGCGAGGAACCCGAACAATCCAATCGTGAGGAGGTCCAGCCCAAAGGAAAACGTGATCCAAAACAAGCCGTAGAGCAGCACCCTCCAAATCGTTCGCAGCTCTTCGTCATGCAAAAAAACTCTATCGAAGAACCCTGGGGGTCGCCGGGCGAGAACAGGCGGAGTTCGAGAAGAGCCGCTTGCCGTCTCAGGTTCCAAAGCTCACCTCAAGGAAGAATGCGGCTTGACGTTAAAACTGTGGTAGCCGGTTGCCAGCTCTATTCCGGGATGCGGATTTCCGCGGCACCGAGAATCCTCCGGCTCTTTTTCTCTTGCACAAAGAGCACGGCCTTTAGGTTCTCGCGCTTCCATTCTTTCTTCAGCGGAACACTGGCGTCTCCCATAAAGGAAGTTTCACCGTCGCCTTTCGCTTCGCCGACCTTGCGCAAGGAGCGCACAATGGCCGCATGATGCAAGTCCTCGCCGGCGTTTTCGCCCCGCTTCACGGAGGAGTGCAATCCTGTTTCCGTAATGGCCAGCCACACTTCGGCGGGATCGCTTTTCGTTGATCCTTCGAGCTTCCCAACCTTCACGGATATATTTTCTTTACCCGTCCCGTTTGAGCTGCCCGGCATTAGGCTCACGGGAGTCTTCATTTTGCTTGCGGCTTTCAAAATCGCGTCACGGGCTTTCTCCGGCTGGTTGCCCACGAACTCCGTCATTCCGTCCACAACCATTTGCGGCGTATAAGCATTACGGTTTCCGAGAGTTCCGGCATAAACCCATTGCCGCGATGTCCAGTCTGCGGAAGAAAAAGGATCCACCCAACCCAAATTGTCCCAGTAATCGACGTGTTCTTCCAACGCGATCACCTGGGCGTTTTCGCTAATCCGCGCATCCGACAGCCGGGCCAACAAAGCGTCCGCTGGCGGGCAGCTGGAGCAGCCTTCGGAAGTAAACAATTCGACTACGACCGGCGTTCGAGCCGTTTCCGGAGACCTCGCGACTTGTGGCCGTATCGACGATGCCGCCGCAACGAGAGTGAGAGAAATGAGGCCTAAGCCCGCCAATAGCTTTTTCATAGTTTCCGTTCCTCCTCGCGCGACCTATCTGATAGCAATTCCCTAAAAAGGTTTCCGCGAGGCGCCCTTATTGAGCACTTCCGCCCCTTTAACCGTTATGGTAACGTTAACTGGTTATTGGCGACAAGCGTCTTCGTGTTCCGCTTTTTGGAGGGTTTTCCTTCGTCATGTCCCTCTCCGCGCAACATTTGCCTTTGCTGGGCGGGCGGCTCTCCGTTGATTTTGTCAACGCCAGCCCGTCCAACCGAGAACTCTCCTGGGAACGCCTGGTCCGCTTTCTCGAGTCGACCAAAATCGTTTCCGCCGAGCGCGGCGCGCAACTTCTCGGTCTGCCGCAAATCGACTTCCAAGCTGCCGAACCTCTTCTCTTGAAGGCCGGCCGGCTTGGGGCCGCCTTGCGCAAAGTATTCACGGCCGTGCTCCGCAAGCAACGGATCGCCGGGGAATCGATTGAGCCCATAAACGAAATCCTGCGCATCACCGAAGGGCATGATGAACTCGTGAGCCGAGACGGCGCCTGGAAAATCGAATTCGTGGCCCGCGAAGGTGGCCTGGACTGGTTGCTCGCTGCCGTGGCCCGGTCCGGGGCCGAGATTATCGCCGAGGGCGCCACTGCGCGCCTTCGTCTCTGCGCCAATCCGCAGTGTGGCCTCTACTTCTACGACGATTCGCGCACCCGCCGCCGCCGCTGGTGCTCCATGGCCGTTTGTGGCAACCGTAACAAAGTTGCCGCCTTCGCCCGAAAGCATGCTTCGGCGCGTTCCGCGCCTTAGGGAACTCCTATTTCACATACCTCGGCGGCTCCCCTTTGGACCACGGATCGTAGCTGTGCGCGAACACCAACCGTTCCGCCAGCGGCGGATGCGAATACAACCAGAAAGTGATAAACGGCGGGGGATTGGGGTCCGACAAATCCAGTTCGCCAATAACCTGAAACGCGTGCGCGGCGACCTCCGCGGAATCCGGGAGCAGCCCGTGGATGACTTCCAATCCATAAACGTCAGCAGCGTGTTCCTGCATCCGGCTGTAGCCGCTGATGACCGGCGAGGAAACAAACAACAGGGCCTGCAAAAGCAAAAGCAGCACCGCGAGCGAGGCCCAATCTTCTTGCCCGTAGAGATTCCAGTCTTTGGCCCACCGGTCTAGCGCCCAGTGCAAGCCGCGAAACAAGACGTAAAGAGCGAGCAATAAACCGACGGCTCCGGCTAAGAAGCTCCTCCAAACGTGCCCCAGGACATAGTGTCCGAGTTCATGTCCCACGATGAAGAGGCATTCCTCGTTCGAGGTCTTTTCTATCGTGGTATCCCAGATGACCACGCGTTTCGACGCTCCCAATCCGGTCACGTAAGCGTTGATGGTGTTTGTTTTGCTGCTCGCCGCCATCAGGAAAATACGCTCCGGTGGAATGGGAACGCCCGCATGTTTCGTGAGTTTCTCGATGGAGGTGACCAGTGCCGGATGCTCTTGGCCGAGCGGTTCGAATTTGTTGAACAGCGGATCGATCACCAGCGGAGTGATCACGATCAGTCCAAGGAGAAGGAGGACGGCCGGAAACCAGAAATACAACCACCAGCGCCGCGGGCTGCGCCGCATCACGGCAAACAAGATCAACACCAAAACGATTGCAAACGCTACATCGAGGACCTCTCCTTTGGTCCAATCCCAAAACCACGAGCCCCAGCCTTCGACGGATTGCTCATAGTGCAAAGAAAGCGAATGCCAATACAGTTGCACGGGCAAATCCAGAACATCGAGGATCAGAAAAAGCAGCGGGACGAAGACCAAGCCTTGAACCCATTTCTTGTCGCTCACATTTTCAGCGATGTCGCGAAACTTGGCTGCCCAACCCAGCCGCAGCAGCAAGAAAAGGAACAACCCGCCAAGAAAGTAAGAAGCAAAGTAAAGCGTGTAGCCCGCGCGCGAGTACGCCACCGCCTTGGCCTGACGCTCACGAGAAAGCGTGTACTGTTCCGTCCTTCGTTGCTCGACGGATTTCGCACTAGAAGCCGAACTTTCGGTGGAATCTGCTTGCGTTACGGTTATTTCCGGATGCCTGGATGGCCAAGGGCGAGCAACCGTTCGCGGCGCCATCGCGAAAAACGCGCTGGTACAAAGAATCATCGCGAACGAGTGCTGGGAAAACCGCCGTCCCATCGGACCACCTTGCCTATTTCGTAGCCACATTTTCCTTGCGCTACCGGCCAAGGCCGGCAGGGGCCGCGAGTATGCCGTACCGTTATTCGAACCGCAAGGTTTCATCTGAGCGGTTTAGACGGGCGGAAGGGGGCAGCGTTTCTAGTTGTCGGAGGTGCCGCTGGCTATCGGGTCGTCTGGGGATGCGCTGATTTCAGGCAATAGTTGCGCACCGCGCCCGTCGTCGTCAATCCAAAATGCACGATCGAAGTCCAGCGTTCCAGCTCGTGATGGCCATGGCGATGAAAGAAATAAGAAGCGCCAATCGAAGCGCCCGTTCCCGCCGCTTCAATGGCCGCAAACGCCGCGTGATTGTCCACCATGTTGTTGGTGAGGAAGACTTCCCGGTCTCCCCGCCGCCTCAGGTTCAACGTCGAAAAATAGTCGAATGTGCGCGCCGCCCCGACACCGGCAAACCACCAATCATTTTCTTTGTCCCAAAAGCGATGCTCGCCGTTTTTTTCCTTGGTTGGCTTCTCGATAGCGGCCGGCGCTGCGACGGGCGCGGGCATCTGTGTTTCGGTCACCGGCGCTTGAGCGCGCACTTGGCCCGCTCCCACCAGCGTCGCCAGTAGAAGCAACAGTATGATCGTAAAATTCAGCAATTTTTCCGTCCTGGGCGTGCTCCCGGTAATTTATTTCCCAATGATTCATTATAATCGTCTTCGCGTTTCTAAGCGCCAAGCTTCTCCATATAGGAGATACTCCATGACTCGCTTTCGTCTTGCGCTTTCCTCTATTCTCCTGCTCGCTCTTGCCCGCTTTGCCGCTAACGCTCGCCGGGGGACCGGCCAACTCGCCCGCGCGGGCCGCTGACTGCTTTCGCGGCCGCTATTGCACCCCGCAAAAAGCCTTTACCACGCCGAAGAACTTCGGCTCTCCCCTTCGCCGTTAGCTCATTCGCACTCCTTGCTCGTCGGGATTGTCATTCGAGGCTTGCCGGCGTATCTTACAATTAGACCCAGCTGGAGAGTTTCTTTAAGGAGTACTACTATGCGCTCGGTCACTTTGCGCCTTGTCCTGCCTGTCCTACTAGCGGCACCGTTGCTTCCCGCCCCGGCTCTAGCTCAACCGCAAGAAAACCAGTCCGTTGCCGAAGCTGCCCGCCGCGTTCGCGAGCAGAAGAAGGCCACCGCCGATAAACCCGTCAAAGTCATCACGGACGATACTTTGGACGTAAGAAAGGGAGATGTGCAAAACGCCACCGCGGAGCAGCCTAAAGTGCCGGGTTCCGTGGAAACGCCGGCGCAGCCTGCCGCCGGCGCGGCCACCGCCCAGGGCGCCGCTCCCGCCGACGCCTCCGCGAAAGCGTCAGTTCCGCAGAACGCGTCGCCCGACGAGAAAGCGCGCGGACTTCTTAAACAGCGTGTGGCTTTGAAGGAAAAGATTAAGGACGCGCAAAGCGATCTCGATCTTGTTCAGCGGGAATTTCAATTGGATCAGGAGACCTACTACTCCAGCCCGGACTACGCTAACAACACTTCGGAAAAGGCCAGACTGGAGGCGATGAAGCAGCAGATCGGCGATAAACAGCAGGAGCTCGAGCGCTTGAAAGCAGAGCTTGCCGCGCTGCCGGCGCCGCAGGAAACGCCCGCAAACACGCCCGCAAAACCCTAATTGATTTTTGTGCGCAGCTGGGGCGCGCGAGCAATCGCGCATTTCTCTCTAGAGAGGCTATTCAATTCCGTGAATCCGCAGGCTGACCAGCTGATCGATACTCAGGTTTTTCATCCCGCGTGATTGCAGTCCAGTGATGAAGTCCGGCGTCACCCCATGAATCCGCATGGCAATCAGTTGATCTGGTTCTGGATGGGCGTACCCCAGCTTGTGGAGCTGCCCGATAAAATCCGGCGAAACGCCGTGAATCCGGAAGGCAATCAATTTGTCGAGATCCAAGTGCTCGTACCCCTGCTTTTCTAACTCCGCCACCCATTCCGGTGTGGCCCCATGAATTCTCATGGCGATGAGCTTGTCCGCGTCTGGGTCGTAACCAGCCTGCTTGAGGCTGCGAATCATTTCCGGGGTCACGCCATGAATGCGGAAAGCGATCAGCTTGTCGCTGTCCACGACATTCAGCCCCGCCGAGCGAATCCCCGAGACGAATTCCGGAGACACACCATGAATGCGGAAAGCGATCAGCTTGTCGCTTTCTGATTCGTCCAAGCCCGCGGCGCGAATGGCCTCGATGAAATCCGGGGTCACGCCATGAATCTTGAAAGCCATCAGCTTGTCCGTATCCAACCCCTCGAGATTCTTCGACTTGATGTCCCGGGCAAACTTCAAGCTGACGTCATGGATGGCCATGGCCCATTGTTTGTCGCCGTCGATCCCGTCGAAGCCGAGCGCTTTCATCTCCTGCGCATACTTCGCGTCAGCTAGAAAATGAAACAGCCCCGCGCCTTCTCCGTCCCGCAGAAACCCTTCGCATGCGAACTTCCCTGCGTCCCGCGCGATCGTAAAATGGACTTCCTGGCGTCCCGGCTTCGAAAAATCCACGCCAGAAAAATCGCTCGCCGGCCAGTCTGAACTCGAATGAAAGTGATGTCCGGCGCGGGAATCCATCAGCGAGAATTCTACCTTTCCTGGAATATCGGATTGCCGCACGGTCCAGTCGCCGCTCTGGGGCTCGCCGCCGATAGCTCTTGCCACACCGAGGATCACTCCCGCGATGACCAGGATCAGACCAAGCATTCGCTTCACGTTCATGGCATGTGCTCCTCTCCGTATTTCCCCATAAGAGCTACAAAATGTCGGCGTGCTTCAGCGCCATCAGTTTGTCCAAAGTAAGATTCTGAAAGCCGTGCTTCCGCGCCTTCTCGATGAACTCCGGGGTGATCCCCTGCACTTTCGCGCCGATCAGCTCGTCGCAATCCAAATCCTTGAACCCGGCGGCTTCGAGGCCTTTCACGTACTCCGGGGTGATCCCCTGCACTTTCATCCCAATCAGTTCGTCGGTGCTGGGCTTGAGCCCCGTGGCCCGCATTTCCTTTACGTAACTCGGCGTCACGCCTTGCACCTTCAGGCCGATCAGGTCGTCCGAGCTGGGCTGCAATCCCAAGTCGTGGAACTCTTTCACATATTCCGGCGTAACTCCCTGCACTTTCATCCCAATCACTTCTTCGACGTTGAGGTCGGGATAAACGGTCCGCAACTCCCGGATGTAGTCTGGCGTAACTCCCTGCACTTTCATCCCAATCAGGTCATCCGCGCCAACCTTCGGATCGAACTTTCGCATTTCCCGCACATAGTCCGGGGTGATGCCCTGCACCTTCATAGCGATCAGTTCATCGACATTAGGCTGTAGGCCGGAATCGTGCATGCCCTTGATGTATTCCGGCGTTACACCTTGCATCTTCAGGGCGATGAGTTCATCCACGTCGGTGATCTTGACGCCCGCAGCCGCCATGGCATCCATGTAGGATTGCTTCTTGCTGTCGTTGGCCGCTTGCGGCGGCGTTAGCGCCGGTTGGCTGGGGGGCGCGGGTGCCGGCTCTGGCGCCAGCTGGCTCGGTGCCGCTGGGGCTGCCTTCGGGGCCAACGCTCGACGATCCTGGGCTGCTGACGGCTCCGGCTTCACGATGATAACGCTGCCGTTGTCTTGGAACTCTCTTGCGGAGCTGCTGCCCAGTGATGCTTGTGCTACTCCAAGAAATGCGTTTCCGGCTAGCAAAGCGCTTGCCAGGCAAATAAAACTCACTCCCAGTCCCGCCAAGCGCGTCCGGCCTGTCGCTCCGTTGAGCCCTAGCAACCGCCATACGCGTTCCGCCAGCGGGCTTCGGTTCGCCGCCATCATCAGCGCCGGAGCCGTTCGCCACTCTTCCATCAGCGTCAGCGCCCGCGCGTAATTCACGGCATCGCCGCAAAGAGCAATCGCTTCATCGTCGCAGCAGTGCTCGCGCTCCGCGCGAATCCGCTGGCTCACCCACCATACCGCCGGGTGGTAGAAGAGCAGCGTTTCCGTGGCAATCTGGAAAAGGTTCACGAAGCAATCGAGTCGCCGGATATGCGCCAGCTCATGCGCGATGACCGTCTCGATTTGCATTTCGCTCAAGCCCGTGAGCGCCCGCACCGGCAACAGCACCACGGGCCGGAACCATCCCAGCACCGCCGGAGCGTCAAGGCGATGGCACTCGCAATAGCGAATCATGCGATCAAGGCCCATACTTTTCTGCAACGCCAGGCACCTTCGATAAAGCTCCGCTACCACCGGTTTGATCTCTTTGCGCCGCATCCTTTCCATCAAAAACAGGCCGCCGGCGGTTCTCAAACTCAGCAAAACAACGCCCAGGAACCACGCTTCCACCAGCCACAACATTCCGAGCGGTGGCTCGCTGCGCGTTGCGGCAACCGGGGCGCGGGAGCCTGACAGCGCGGTGGCGTTTTGCGTGGATGTTTCCGCCCGCGTCGAGGCTCCTTGCTCCCCAGTCCTAACGGCCGGATGGCCTTCTGTGCGCAGCCAGGTGAAGGTGGCAACTGGCGATACCAGCATCAATACGAGGGCGCCCACCGCCAAGGCATAGCGTGCTTCGACGCTGCGGCATACCGCGCATGCCACCGCGAACAAAGCCGCCAGCCCCGCTCCTTGCCACAGAAAGTGCAGCAACGTCCAGCCGAGCGTCCGCAAAATCTCCGGCGAAATCCAACTCGCGAGATTGCTCATTGGCTTCTCCCCTCGTATTCATCCAGCAAACGGCGCAACTCATCCAACTCTTCCTTGGACGTTGGCCGCCCCTCTAGCGCGTGGATCATCAATTCGCTTGCCGAGCCCTCGAACACCCTTTCGAGCACGTCGCCCACAAGCTGCCGCTTGGTTTCCGTGGCGGGCTGGCATGCTTCATAAACGTGGGCGCGCTGCTCTTCGTTTCTCGCGACCGTGCCTTTGGCGGTCATAATTTGCAGCAGTTTCAGCACCGTCGTGTAGCCGAGATCCTTCTTTTCGCTCAGCGCCTCGTGGACTTCCCGGACTGTCGAAGGCCCGCGCTCCCATAAAACGCGCAGGATTTCCAGTTCCCCAGCCGTGGGCTTTTGCGGTTGTTCCTTGGTCATGGACGGAGCTTAATACGAAGGTTTTCGTATTGTCAACGAAAATCTTCGTATTTGTTGGTAACCTTGGCGAATTTCAGGACCGGCAACCTCACCACAATATCTTGTAGCGTTTTCTCTTGACACCACAGGCTACTCGCGGCACAATCCCGGCCATCGCATTTATTCCATCGCACTTTTTCTTTGGGAATTTACCCAGGGCTTTTTTTGTGAGTCGTTTTGGTCGACAGGGGAGATTTCAGAAGTTTCGGCGGGCCGACGGCCAACGCTCGGCTTCTGAAGCGGTTTGCGGTTTGCGCTTTGCGCTTTGCGGTTTGCGGTTTGCGGTTTGCGCTTTGCGGCACTGAGGGAGAATAAATGCAATATTTGCCCGGCTTCACCGTGCAGTGCATCAATCCGCTGTGCGAAGCACGCGGTCACTGGCTCCGCGCCGATTTCACCACTCCCCTCGGCAGCGAAGGCCACTGCCCCTGCTGTGGGGACTTCCTCCGCAATGTTCCTCCGCCGCTGGCCCCGCGCTTCCGCATGCGCCCGCGCTCTCTTACCGCGCGCCCGCCGCTCCGCCCGCGGCCTCGTTAAACTAAGGCCGGAAGCATCGGCTGCGGGCCTCGGTGCTGAAGTGCACTGATTCCTAGCCCTCGGCGAGGCCCTTCTCGATCATCTCCTCGTCGCTGAGCCACAGATCGGGGATATTGGCTGAGCCGAGCCGAAGAATATCTTCCAGCGCGCCGCGCACTTCCGCCACGCGAAAATCAACGCCAATACGTTCCAGCAGTTCGATGAGTGCGTGCGCGCCTTCGGCCAGCGCCAGCTTGGGAGGCGGGCCGGTGCCCACGGCCGGAGACGGTCCTGGGGGGTCGAGCCGGTGATACGTTGCGATGTAGATGGCCTGGGGTCCACCGCCATGTCGAACGATATGGAGAAACCCGCGGGTCTTCGGCTTTCCCGGGGCGAGCTTGGCCGCCGCCCCTGAGCCGGAGGAGAGGGCGCTCATCGCTGGGGTGTTCTCACCGGTTTCCCGTTCCTCAACTGCAGCCGCTCGTGCTGCCGCAATTTTCGCATTTGTAGCAAGCCCCGTTGGGCACCATCAGCATGCCGCACTCGCTGCACGCGGGCGCCCCCTCTTGCGCATGGGTCGGTTTCAGGTCCCCAAGTGCCCAGCCTTTTCCGGCTTCCGCAGACAGGGATGCCAGCACTCCGCGTGACGGGCCCGACGCGGAAGGATGCACGGCTTCGGCGACGACCGTAGGAGGAGCGTGCGGGTGCGCCGCGGCAGCCTGCTCACCATTCAACTTCAAGTAGTCCGTGGAGATGAACCGTCCGCCCATCCACCGCGCGATGTAATCCAGTACCGACGAAACAAATCTAATGTTCGGATTCGCAGTGATGCCCGACGGTTCGAACCGGGTGTTCAGCAGTTTGTCTACGAACACTTTCATGGGCACGCCGTACTGCAGGCCGAGCGAAATCGTCAGCGCCAGCCCGTCCATCACTCCGGAAAGCGTCGAGCCTTCCTTGGCCATCTTGATGAACACTTCGCCCGGCCGCCCATCGTCATACATCCCCACGGTGATGTAGCCTTCGTGCCCGCCCACGCTGAACTTGTGTGTTACGGAAGCGCGTTCGTAAGGCATCTTCTCGCGTTGCATCCGCGCAAACAGTTCGCGCTGCATGGGCTCTGGCGAAGCGGCCGGTTCCGCTGGCCCTCTCCCGGCCGGGTTCTTCTTTTCTTCCGCCTTGCTGCCGCCGGCATTCAGCGGCTGCGAACGCTTCGAATTGTCGCGGTAGATGGCCACGGCCTTCAGCCCCAGCTTCCAAGACTCAATATACGCGTTCGAGATGTCTTCGACCCTAGATTCCTCGGGCATGTTGATGGTCTTCGAAATCGCGCCGGAAAGGAACGGTTGGGCCGCCGCCATCATCTTTACGTGTCCCGTCCAGGTGATCGACCGCCCGCCGCCCTGCGGCGCCAGCGAGCAATCAAACACCGGATAATCTTCCATCTTCAGGTGTGGCGCGCCTTCGATCTTTCCGTTCTTGTCGATGTAGGAAACGATTTCGCTGGTCTGCTCTGGCGTGTAGCCCAGCTTCATCAGCGCTTGCGGTACGGTGTTGTTCACGATCTTGATCAACCCGCCACCCACGAGTTTCTTGTATTTCACCAGCGCCAGGTCCGGTTCGATGCCCGTGGTGTCGCAATCCATCATGAAGCCAATGGTCCCCGTCGGCGCCAGCACCGTCACTTGCGAATTCTTGTAGCCGTACTTATCGCCGTGCGAAAGCGCGGTGTCCCATGATTCCTGTGCGGCCATGAACAATTCCGTCTGCACATGTTCTGGCTTGATCCCGCGCATCGCGTCGCGGTGCATGCGAATCACGTCCAGCATCGGCTCGCGGTTCACGGCGTAACCCGGGAAGGGCCCCAGGCGTTCCGCGATTCTCGCTGACTGCGCGTATGCTTCACCGCACATCAGCGCGGTGATCGCTCCAGACATGTCGCGCCCTTCATCCGAGTCATACGGCAGCGCCATGGACATCAGCAGCGCGCCAAGATTCGCGTAGCCCAGCCCCAGCGGCCGGAAGTTGTGCGAATTCTCGGCAATCTTCGGCGTCGGATAACTCGCGTTGTCCACCAGAATTTCCTGCGCCGTGATGGTCACGTCCACCGCATGTTTGAACGCCGCCACGTCAAACTGTCCGCTGGCATTGACGTACTTCATCAAATTCAGCGAAGCCAGGTTGCACGCCGTGTCATCCAGGAACATGTATTCCGAGCACGGATTCGACGCATTGATCCGCGCGGTGTTCTTGCAAGTGTGCCAGCGATTCACGGTCGTGTCGTACTGCATCCCCGGATCGCCACAATGCCAAGTGGAATCCGAAATCTTCATCAGCAGGTCGCGGGCCCGCAGTTTTTCATTCGGCTGCCCGTCGAGCACGTTCTTCGTCCACCAATCTTTATCTTCGACCACCGCGCGCATGAACTCGTCCGTGACGCGCACCGAATGGTTCGCGTTCTGGAAGAAAATCGAAGCATACGCGTCGCCGTCAATGGAGCTGTCGTAGCCCTGCTCGATCAGCACGTGCGCCTTGCGCTCTTCTTTCATCTTGCATTCGATGAATTCCACGATATCCGGGTGATCGATGTTCAGGATCACCATCTTGGCTGCGCGCCGCGTCTTTCCGCCGCTCTTGATGACTCCAGCGAAAGCGTCGAAGCCCTTCATGAAGCTCACCGGCCCGGATGCGATTCCGCCGCCACTCAACGTTTCACGGCTTCCGCGAAGCGTCGAAAAGTTCGTTCCCGTCCCCGAGCCCCACTTGAAAAGCATTCCTTCGGTCCGCGTCAGCCCCATGATCGATTCCATACTATCGCTGACGGAATTAATGAAGCACGCCGAGCACTGCGGCTTGGGCTGCACGCCCACGTTGAACCACACCGGCGAATTGAAAGCCATCTTTTGCTCGACCAGCAGGTGCGACAGTTCATCGCCGAAGGCATCCCGCGACGCCATGTCTAGAAAATACCCGCACTCTTCACCCCGGCGCACAATCGTATTCACCACTCGGCTGATCAGTTGCCGGACAGAGCCCTCGCGTTGCGGGGTCCCCGGCTTTCCGTGGAAATACTTGCTGGTGACGATGTTGGTCGCCGTCTGCGACCAGCTCTTGGGCACCTCAACGTCTTCCTGCCGGAAGATCGTCACGCCCTTCTCGTTTCCGATCAGCGCGGTGCGCTTCTCCCACTCAACCGCGTCGAAAGGAGATTTCTTCCCGTCCGTGAATAACCGTTGGAAGGTCAGACCTTTCCCCGTGTTGACCGCGGTCATCGCTCTAGCCGCATCCGTTGCCGAAGAAATCCCACTCAATGCATGTTTCACTGTTGCCATTCCGTGCCTCCGAGCTTGGGGGTCCCCTCGCCCGGGGCACCCTCTATTTTACTCCCCTGCTTCCCGCAGAGGTACCGCGCTTCACTCCAGGGCTGGCTGAAGTTCAGGCCTTTGATTCGTTCGGGGCGTGAAAGCGGGCAGCGAAAAAAAGCCGACCGCAAAGCGGTCGTTCGTTAAATTGCAGCGCAAAACGCCAAGGCTCTGCCGTCGGCCGGTGCTTGGCACACAGCCTAACAGCAGGTGCTCCGTCTCAAGTACGGGCGCGGAGCAGGTACTTCGCGCTCGATTTTTCGCTTAAAACCCGGGCTGGTTTCGTGGGTTCACACGGACCTTGCTGCATCCCCGATTCGGTCCGTCTGGCGCTTCCACGTCCCCCGAATCTGGATTCGCAGTATCAACTTCTGAATATATTCTGTCAAGGGAAAAACGCAAAGTATGGTTGACGTTTTCGTACTGTGTCTATTTGTAGTGGTGCCATTTCCCACCCAACTGCTTCTTCTTCAACGCTTTTCGCGGCCTTACGCTCCTCAAGCTACACTTTTGGCATGCCATCCATCATGAACCGCATGAACCGCTCTCTCGCTGTAGTCGCCTGCTGTTTTCTTCTTTCTCTTATCCTTCTTCCCTAAAGGCCCAAGCCAACCCTGCCTAAACGGTTGCCGCGACGTCCGCTCGCGTCTTCTAAAGCAGCCTGCTTTCGGAGAAAAAATCACAACGCCGGAATAAGCAACGATTCACCATTTTTATGAATCGTCTGGACCATCACTGTTACGTGGCCAGTGATCTGCGGCCGACGGCTGTCGCCGTGTAGCAAACACTATGAAATTTGGTTGCTAGACGGTCAGAAACCGTCCTAGTACCACTGTACCGTTCACAACAGGACGCTTGCTTCATTTTGTAGAACACCGCCGTCCCTCACCATTCATTGAAAGGGAATGAGTTGTCTCTGAGGGAGAGGTCCCCGTGCAAATCGGACGCTACGAAATTCTAGAAATCATCGGCACCGGAGCTACTGCCCGGGTTGCGCGCGCGCACGATCCCATGATCGGCCGCCTGGTGGCCATCAAACTTTTCTCCAAGGAATTGGCCAGCGGTGAAGCGCGCCAGCGTTTCATTCAGGAAGCCCGCGTGGTCGGCCAGCTTTCTCATCCTTCGATCATCGCGCTCCACGACATGGGCATCGACGAAGCCACGCAAACGCCTTATCTCGTGATGGAGTATCTGGAAGGCCAGCCGCTCGATCGCATTCTGGAAAAAGGCAGCATTCCCTACCCAAAGGCTTGCGCATGGACCGCGGAGGTAGCATGCGCGCTGGGTGTGGCCCACCGGAGGGGCGTGATTCACGGCGAC
>Ga0307475_10000030_pt1 | contig 71018 bp, 43 predicted proteins | sample atmos_gasesECM1C_FD_203317 | JGI IMG/M metagenome (GOLD analysis project Ga0307475, IMG submission 203317) | Hardwood forest soil microbial communities from Morgan-Monroe State Forest, Indiana, United States - atmos_gasesECM1C_515 | ecosystem: Environmental > Terrestrial > Soil > Temperate... | reverse complement strand
CCGTCCGGCAACAGAGGTTCTCAGCTTCCACTTTCGTTCGCCGCTCTTTCCCCCTCCGCGCCATGGCCGACCGTATCCTCCGACAGCGAAATGAAGTGTTACTCGATTCATCGATGAATGTCAATGAATTATCCGTCCGGCGCGGCGGGTTGACGTGTTTTACTGCCTCCTGCTATCCGGCCCGGTGATTTACGGATTACCATTCGGCCTCCGGGGCCAGAAGGCGGACCGCAGGTCATCTCACCATCATCACCCGCCAACGCACCCGACCTTCTAACGCCGCCTTCGCGCGCACGGCACGCTCTGGGCTCCTGTACCGCGTCGCCATCATCGCAATTTTCTCGATTTCTAGCCGACAGAGCGTGCCGATTAGAAACGCGGTTAACTCCCGCAAAATCAATACGCATTCCATTTCGAATCGGCGCTGAATTGCCGATAGGCGCTGCCAGCTATTCCCAACTCCCACGCGAATGAGCGAAACTGTTGCCACCATGCCCCGGCTTTCGCTTCTCGAATATTTCCAGCCCAACTCGCGGCGCGAGAAGGAGATCGCCCTCAAGTGGCGGCGCGGCTACCGCATGGCGTCGTGGTCCTACGGGGAATTGCTGCGCTCTGCGTATCGCTTCGCGCGCGAGCTCGAAGCACGCGGCATCCAGAAGGGCGACCGCGTTCTGCTGTGGGGCGAGAATTCAGGCGAGTGGGTCGCCGCTTTTCTTGGCTGCCTTTTTCACGGCGGCGTGGCCGTGCCGATGGACGCGATCGCGGACGCGAACTTTGCCGGGCGCGTTGCCAGGCAAGCGGGCGTGCGACTTGCGGTCGTCGGCCGTGGCCTGTCGCTCGGAAGCCCCACAATTCCCGAGATTCCCTTGGATCGACTGAGCGACAACTCGGCCCCAGCTGTCCACGACGCATTTTCTTCTCCCTCGCTTGGTCGTGACGATCCCGTCGAAATCGTATTCACGTCCGGCACCACGTCCGAGCCGCGCGGCGTCGTGCTCACCCACGGCAATCTGCTCGCGAATCTCGAGCCGCTCGAAAAGGAAATCGCGAATTACCGCCGCTACGAGCGCTTCGTTCATCCGCTGCGCTTCCTCGATCTTCTGCCGCTCAGCCACGTCTTCGGCCAGTTGCTCGGAATCTTTCTTCCACAGATTCTCGGCGGCACTTCCGCATTCCTCGACACGCTCAACCCCGCGGATGTGATTCACGCCATCCGCCAGGAACGCGTCTCCGTCCTGGTCACCGTGCCGCGCCTGGTCGAATCCCTCCGCGACCAGATCGAGCGCGACCTTGCCGCGCGAGGCTGCCTCGATTCATTTCATCGTGAATTCGAAGCTGCGGAAGGCGCGCATTTCCTCGCGCGCTGGTGGCGCTTCCGCGAAATTCACCGCCGCTTCGGCTGGAAATTCTGGGCCATCATTTCTGGAGGCGCCGCCCTTCCGGCCGCTGCCGAACAATTCTGGAAGCGCGTCGGCTACGCCGTGATTCAGGGCTACGGGCTCACGGAAACCACTTCGCTGGTAAGCGTCAACCATCCTTTTCGCATCGGGCAGGGCTCCATAGGCAAATCCTTGCCGGGCCTCGAAGTAAAGCTCTCCGATGGCGGCGAAATTCTGGTGCGCGGTGAAAACGTCGCCTCGGGATACTGGAAGGATTCCGCTGTCGCGCCAGTGCTTGGTCCCGATGGCTGGTTTCACACCGGCGATCTCGGCGAGCGCGACGCCGAAGGTAATCTCTATTTCAAGGGCCGCCAGAAAAATGTAATCGTCACGCCGGCGGGGCTGAATATTTATCCCGGAGATCTGGAAGCGGAACTGCGCAAGGAACCGGAAGTGCGTGACTGCGTGGTCGTAGGACTCGCCCGCGACGGCAATGCCGAGCCTTGCGCTGTGTTGCTCTTGCGCGAATCGCCTGTGAGCGGGGGTCCGGACGCGGCAACGATCGTCGAGCGCGCGAATTCACGGCTGGCGCCGTTTCAGCAAATGCGCCACTGGATGGTTTGGTCGGGGAGCGATTTTCCCCGCACTCCAACGCAAAAGCCGGTACTCCGGCGCATCGAGGAGGCCGTTCAGGCGGAACTGGGCGCACGCTCCGCGCCGGCATCCGCGGCGGTCAGGTCATCTTCATCGGGCCCGATCGAAGAGTTGCTCGCGCGCGTGGCTCGCGGCGTGCAAAAAAACGACGACAGTGGGAAGTTGCAGCTCAGTTCCATCGAGCGGGTCGAACTGATGAGTGTGCTGGAAGACCGTTATCAGGTCGATCTCAGCGAGGCCGTCTTCACGCAGGTGGACACGGTCGCGTCACTCGAGAAACTGCTTGCCGATCCTCCGGCTCGCTCGCGGACGTATCACTATCCGCGTTGGGCGCAGAGCTGGCCGGTGCGATCGATTCGCACGGCCGCTTTTTACTTGCTCATTCGGCCGGCCATGTTTCTTCTCGGTTGGCCCCGCGTGCGCGGACGCGAACGCCTGCACGGCGTCGCGGGACCGGTTCTGCTGACCGCCAACCACATCGCGTTCATCGATCCGGGCTTTGTGCTCCAGGCGCTCCCGGCGCGGCTCCGTCACCGCCTCGCGGTTGCCATGGACGGCGAGCTGCTCGAAACGATGCGCAAACCTCCCGAGGGCACGCGGTTTTTCTCGAGCCTGCTGCTACAGGCGCAGTACCTGCTGGTGGTCACGCTCTTCAACGTGTTTCCGCTGCCGCAGCGTGCCGGATTTCACAAGAGCTTTTCGTTTGCAGGTGAACTAATCGATCGCGGCTGTAGCGTCCTGGTTTTTCCCGAAGGTGTGCGCACGCGTACCGGGCAAATGTCTCCGTTCCGCGCCGGAGTCGGCTTGCTTGCCACACGGCTGGGGGTTCCCGTCGTGCCGGTGCGCATTGCTGGATTGTTCGAGAGAAAAGTGGAAGACAGCAAGTGGGCGCGTCCGGGAGAAATCAAGGTAACCATCGGCGCGCCGGTGAAATTCAGCGACGCTACACCCGCGGAGGAAATCGCCCGCGATCTTCAGCAGCGCGTCGCGATGTTGGAACAGGAAGTTGAATAACAAAGTTGATGACCAAGTCGAGCGAGATTCAATTGCCGATCGGCAGCCGTAGACGCGCTTCGCAGCCGCGCCGTGTCGCCCGGTTTTCGAGCGTCAGCGATCCGCCATGCGCTTCGGCAATTTGCCGGCTGAGTACGAGTCCGATGCCGGAGCCGCTCTGCTTCGTCGTGAAGAACGGCACGAAAAGGTTCGTTGGATTGGGAATTCCCGGGCCGTCGTCCTCGACCCAGACTTCGACGAAGCTGTCCTCGCTTCCCCATCCGACGCGCACCCCGCCGCCGGTTTCAAGCGCCGCGTCCACTGCGTTGTGCAGAAGATTGATCAGCAATTGCTCGAGCTGGTCGGGGTCGGCCTGGATCTCGATCTCCGGGCCCGGATTGAGCTCCACAGAAAGCCGGGGCTCGAGCCCCACGACGCGCCGGACCCACACGCCCACATCCATCGTTCGCACCGCAGGCGGCGGCAGTTTTGCCAGGCGCGCGTACGCGTTCATGAAGCGCGCGAGGCCGTCGGTGCGCGCCGCGATCACGTTGAGCCCGCTGCGCATGTCTTCCTGCCAATCCGCGGCACGCTCTTTCCGGCCGAGCATGCTGCCCAGATTCTCCGCGACCGATTTGATCGGCGCGAGCGAGTTGTTCAATTCGTGCCCCAGCACGCGGATCAGCCGCTGCCACGCCTGGCGTTCTTCGTCGCGCAACGCGCGGCTCAAATCCGAGATGACCAGAAGCTGATGCGCCAGTCCCGCCTCGCGGAAACTTCCTCGATGGATTTCCCACCGGCCCGACTTGCCGGGAAACGCGATCTGTTCGATGCGCGGCGTTTCACCCCGCAGACATTCGGAAAGCGCGAGTTCCTCCGCCGTACGGCCCAGAATGCGCTCGGCCGGCTGGTTCAGCATGCGTTCGCCGGCGCGATTTACCAGGCGCAAATGACCTCCGCCGTCAAACGCAAACACGGCCACGTCGATTTCTTCCATCACCTTGCGCAGCAGCGCGGTGGCTTCGAGAGCCCCCAGGCGCTGCTGGCGCAACGTTTCACCGAGCGCGTTCACCTCGCGAAGAACCTCTCCCAGAGCATCGTCATTGCCTGCGCCGCGCGCGCGAATCGAGAAGTCACCTTCGCGAAGCGCAGCGAGAAGATTCGAAAGCGTGCGCAGCGGAAAAACCACGCGGCTCTGCGCGGAGAATGCGAAACTCAGCCACGCGATTACCATCAGAATGGTGAGAGTCCATTCCAGCTTCGAGGAATAATTTCCGGTCCAAAGAAGTATGAGCGCAACCAGGGTGCTTCCCATTCCGGCCGCCAGGGACAGGAGAAGTATTCGGCGCTCGTGAAGAAGAGGTTTCAAAGGCTGTATTTTTGCAGGCGGCGATACAACGCGCTGCGGCTCAGACCGAGGGCTTTGCTTGCGTGGCTCACGTTGCCGCCGAAACGTGCGAGCGCCTTCTGGATCAGCACGCGCTCAACTTCTTCGATACTCATCTCGTCCATGCGCAGGGAGGCTTCGCGCGCCGGACGCAGGCCCAAGTCGCCCGCCCGCACCTGCGGTCCTTCGGCGAGCAGGACAGCCCGCTCGACTGCGTGGTCGAGTTCGCGTACGTTTCCTGGCCAGGGATGGTCGAGCAGCACCTGCATCGCCACCGGCTCAAAGCCTTCGAGTTGTTTGCGGTACCGTTGCGCGGATTGGCGCAGGAAATGGTGCGCCAGAAGCGAGATGTCTTCTTTGCGCTCGCGCAGCGGAGGCAGATGGATTTCGATTGTGTTCAAGCGGAACAGCAAGTCCTCGCGGAAACGCCCTCCGGCAACCTCGGTTTGCACGTCGGCGTTGGTGGCGGAAAGAATACGGACGTCCACGCGGCGGGTGGTAGAAGAGCCCACGCGTTCAAGTTCACCCGTTTCGAGCGCGCGCAGGAGTTTGGCCTGGAGATTCATCGGCACGTTAGCGATTTCATCGAGGAAAAGCGTGCCGCCATCGGCCAACTCGAAGCGGCCAACGCGGTCTGATTTCGCGTCGGTGAACGCGCCTTTGACATGGCCGAAAAGCTCGCTTTCAAAAACACCTTCGGGCAGGCCGCCGGCGTTGACGGTGACCAGCGGCCGGCCAACTCGCGGCGAGAGAGCGTACAGCGTGCGCGCGATAACTTCTTTTCCGGTGCCGTGCTCGCCGGTGATCAGGACGTTTGCGTCCGACGGGCCGACGCGCGCGATCATGTCCATCACCGGGCGCATGGATGCGGATTCAGCGATCAAGGTGGGGCGCCCATCGGCGCGCAGCAGGCGATTTTCCGCTTCGAGACGCTGGCTCTTGCGCAGCGCCTGCGACAGTTCGATCTGCGTCTTCAGAATCGCAAGCAGGCGCGCGTTTTCCCACGGCTTCTGAACGAAATCTTTCGCGCCGCGGCGCATCGCTTCCACCGCAAGTTCGAGGCTGCCCCAGGCGGTCATAACAATGATCGGAAGCGTGCTGTCCTTCGCGCGGATATTGGAAAGCAGGTCGAGACCTTCTTGTCCCGAGGTGGTGTCCCGCGCGTAGTTCAAATCCATCAGAAGCGCGTCAAACTCGCGCGCTTCGAGCGCCGAGAGCACGGCGGCGGGTGACGCGACCGTTTCGGTCTCGAAACCTTCTCCCTTGAGGAGCAAGCGCAGCGCTTCGCGAATGTCCGGCTGGTCGTCGGCGACCAGGATTCTGGTGCGTGTGGAATGTGTTGGCATCATGGCGCGAAATGAATCTCCCTCGATTTTACTGCGGTTCTCTTTCGATGCGACGTCTTGCGTAAAGTTCATGGCCTCTTCTCACTCATATCGAAGTGCAACCAAAGGATCGACTTTCGTGGCGCGGCGCGCGGGCAAGTACGATGCGAGGATTCCGACGCCGATCAAGATTCCCGCAACGGATAAATAAGTGATTGGATCGAGAGCGCTGACGCCGTAAAGAAAGCTGCGCAAAACGCGCGTCAGGGCCAGCGATGCCGCCAGGCCGATCCCGACGCCGAGCAGCGCGAGCCGCAATCCCTGGCCGGTGACCAGCCGAAACACCTCGATCGGCTGAGCGCCGAGAGCGATGCGGATTCCCATTTCGTAGCGGCGCTGGGTCACGGAGTAAGACATGACGCCATAAATGCCGATCGAGGAAAGCAGCAGGGCGAGCAGCGCGAAAAGGGCCAGCAGCCAAGTGCGGAAGCGCGGTTGCGCCACCGAAGTAGCCATGCTGTCTTCCATGGTGCGCACGTTGACGAGCGGCTGGTTCTTGTCGATTTCAGCCAGAGCGCTGCGCAATGCGGAAGTTTCCACCTGCGGATCGAGCGTGGTGCGAAGCACGACGGAGAGCTGAAACACCGGAAGCACAGCGTCTGCCTGGCGGTAGGGCAGATACATTTCCGCCTGGGGATCGGTGCCAAGGCCGGGCCGAACGTCGCCGACAATGCCGACAACTTCCATCCACGGAACCTCTCGATCGGGTGTAGCGCCGAGCTGCATGCGCTTTCCGAGCGGCGATTCTCCGGGGAAGAAGATGCGAGCCATAGACGCATTGATCACCACGACCGCAGGCGCCTTTTCGTCATCGGCATCGGTAAACGTGCGCCCAGCGATCAGGGGAACGCCGAGCGTCTCGAGATAATTCGGCGTGATCGTGCGGTAGCCTGCAGCGGTGAATTCGTGCGGGCTCTTCGGCGGGCGGCCGAAGGTATTGAAATGGATGATGGAGCCGCCGCCGTTCATGGGAAGAAACGACGCTGCACCGGCGGAACGAACTCCAGGCAGAGCGCGCGAGCGCGCCAGCAAACGATCGAAGAATTGAAATTTCTGCGCAGGCTGGGGATAGGCGGTCTGTGAAACAGGAATGTCGGCGGCGAGCAAATGGTCCGTGGTGAAGCCAGCCGCCGTGGCCTGCATGCGCTCGAAGCTGCGCAGAAGAAGCCCAGCGCCGACGAGGAGAAGCATGGCGAGCGCGATCTCGGTCACGACAAGAATCCCGCGAAGGCGATCAGCTCGAGCGCCTCCGCTTGTGCCGCGCCCGCCTTCATTGAGAGTGTCGCGCAGATCGAGACGAGCAGTTCGCAGCGCGGGAAACAAACCAAACAGGATTCCCGTCAGCAGAGAGGCCGCAGCCGTGAAAACGAGGACCCATCGATCGATGCGAATCGCTCCCACGTCCGGGACGCTTCCGGCAGAAAGCTTGAGAAGCGGGCCGAGCGCGGCGTTGGCACACAGCAGACCAAGCGCGCCGCCGACAATGGCGATGAGAACGCTTTCGGTGAGCAGCTGGCGAATGATGCGCATTTGACCGGCGCCGAGCGCGTTGCGGATGGCGATTTCCTTCGTGCGCGAGGCTGCGCGAGCCAACAGAAGATTTGCGACATTGGCGCAAGCAATCAGGAGAATGAAACCGACCGCGCAGAGGAGCACGACCAACGCGGGGCGGACGTTCTGCACCATCTGATCCTGAAGCTGAACTACGTCGGCGCTGGTATTGACGTTGTACTCCGGATACTGCTTTTCGAGGCGTTGCGCGATCGCTTTCATTTCGGCGCGCGCTTGTTCGATGCGGACGCCTGGCTTGAGCCGCGCGACCGGGATTATGCCGGGATGCCAATTGCGGTCGTCGGGAAGGGTTTTCGCCCAGGGATGGAACGGGACGAACACGTCCGCGTTCTGGAGAAGTTGAAAGCCAGGGGGCAGGACGCCAACGAGCGTGTAGGGCTGCGCATCCAGAGTGATGGTCTTGCCAATCCAGTCTGTTGAACCGGCAAAGCGCCGTTGCCATAGGCCGTAACTGATCATGCCAACCGGAGCGCCGCCGGCGCGGTCTTCTTCCGCGAGAAATGAGCGCCCGGCAACGGGAGTGACGCCGAGCAGCGGAATCAGTCCGGCGGTTACGTTCCGCGCCGTCAAGCGTTCGGGTTCTCCGAGGCCCGTGAGCGTGAGGTTCGTGAAGCGTGTTGCTTCCATGGACTGGAAGCTGTGACTCTGGTCGCGCCAGTCCTGGTAGTTCAGGTAGGAGGTGGTGGTGGTCGGGTACGGACTGCGTTCGACGACAAGGACGACGCGGGAAGGATCGCGAAACGCGAGCGGGCGCAAAAGAACGCCGTTGACAACGGTGAAGATCGCAGTGTTCGCTCCGATGCCGAGAGCGAGCGTGAGGACGGCGACCAGCGCGAAGAGGGGATTTTTCATCAGCATTCGCGCGCCGTATTTTAGATCGTAGAGAAAAGCTTCCATTCAGTTCCCTTCCTCCAACGCCCGAGCGAGCTATGATGAATCACTGATCGCGAAGCGCGATCAACGGATCGATACGCGTGGCGCGGCGCGCGGGAAAATAACACGCTGCGAGAGCGACCGCTGCGAGCAATACAACTGCCGCCGCAAATGTGAGCGGGTCAGTGGCGCGGATTTCGAACAGCAGGCTCGCGAGCAAACGCGTCAGCGCCGAGGCAGCGATAAGCCCGATGGCAAGACCCACCAGCGTGAGTTTCAGGCCATCCGATAGGACTTCGCGGAGGACATCCGTTTGCTGCGCCCCGAGGGCCATGCGAATTCCGATTTCGCGCGTGCGCTGTGCAACCGAGTAGGAAGTGACGCCGTAAATCCCCAGAATTGCGAGAAGCAAACCGAGGCCGGCGAAAGTTCCGAGAAGGATGGTGCGCGAGCGAGGCGCAGCTTCGGATTCGACGACCCACCCCTCCATAGGCTTCACGTCCGTAATGGCCTGATCGCCGGCCAGAGACCAAATCTGCTGCTGAACGGGAGAAGCAAGCAGCAATGGATCGGTGGCCGTTTCGATCACATAGGAAAGACCCGTGCTGCTTGCTTCCTGGTAATAGGAAACGAAAAAAGTGGGCTTTGGCGCCTGCGCGGGCCCCGCGTCGCGGACGCTGCTTACCTCGCCGACAATCTCGCTCCATATGGGATTGTTTTTTTCGTCGTGGTCAGCGGCGATGCGCTTGCCGATTGCGCTGGCGCCTCCAAAGAAGTGACGGGCGAATTCTTCGTTGACGATGACCACGGAAGCGGCGCCTTGCTTATCCGCGTCGACAAAGTCCCTGCCCGCCAGCAAGGGAATGCGCAACGTCTGAAAGTAGCCTGGGGTGACGACTGATTCGTCGACGGAGGTCGCCGGATTTTCAGCCGTGGACGCGGCACCTTCGACCTGAATCTCCGATTCAAAGGTCCTACCAGTGAGCGGCATATTCACTACGGCAGCGGCATTCTTCACTCCAGGAAGAGAGCGAATCTTTTCGAGCGACTGCTGGACGAATCCCACCGTTTGAAACGGCTTTTCTGCCCGATGCTTGGGGAAGCTGAGAGAGGTGGTCAGAATGTGGTCCGTGCGAAAACCGAGGCTGGTACCTAGTAAACGCGAAAGGCTGCGCAAGGCAAGCACCGCACCAACCATCAGGATCAGCGCCAGGGCGACTTCACCAACGACCAGCAGGCGCCGCAGCCATTGGCTACGCGAGGCTGCCAGCGCGTCCCCTGAACCGGAACCTCCTTCCTTGATGATCCCGAGCAGGTTTTGCCGCGAAACGAGAACGGCAGGAACCATTCCAAACAGAATGCCGCTGAGAATCGAGACACCCAGCGTGAAACAAAGAGCCCAGCGATCAATTCGTAAGTCCGCCAGGCGCGGCGTATCCGATGGGAGCAGCGTCCGGAGCGCATCCGCTCCCCAAAAGGCCAGGACAAGACCTGCGGCGCCTCCGGTCAAAGCTACCAGGAGACTTTCGACGAGCATTTGCCGAATCAAGCGCGTGCGCGAGGCGCCAAGCGTGGAGCGAATTGCCAGTTCCGAGCGGCGGCTCCAGCCGCGCGAGAGCGAGAGATTGCCGATGTTCGCGCAGGCGATGAGAAGCACGAAGGTCACCGCGCCCAGGAGAATCCAAAGCGGAAGCCGTGCGTCAGCCACCCTATCCGCCTGGATCTGCGCGACACGAAAGCTCCAACCACGCGCGCCGGAAACCGACGAGGAGATGCGCGCTGCAATCGTATCGAGTTCGGCTTCGGCTTCGCGCACCGACCGGCCTGGTTTAAGACGCGCGAAAGTGCCGAACACGTGCCAACCGCGGCTCGTCCGCTCCTGATCCGTTAGGACCAGAGGAAACCAAAGTTTCGTGCCTTCTGGAAAGTTAAACTGAGCGGGCATGACGCCAACTACGGTGTAGGGCTTCTGATCGAGAGTGATCGTGCGTCCAACGACGCGCGGATCGGAGCCGAATGTCTCGCGCCACAGCGAGTAGTGGAGCAACGCTACGCGATTCTGACCCTCTTGCATTTCCGACGACAGGAAGGTGCGGCCATGGAGCGGCGCGATTCCAAGCACGGAAAAGAACTCAGCTGGCACGGCAGCTCCCGTAAGTCTCTGAGGAGCACCCTGGCCCACGAAGTCCGAGATGGTGAAACGGTATGGAACGCAGGGGGAGAGCGTGGAGCTTTGGCTGGCGATATCGGCGATGTCGGGGATGGAATTGCCGAGATGGCTGAAATCAAATTGCGGGCCGCGCGACCAAATTCCGACCAGGCGCGACGAATCGGTGTAAGGAAGCGGGCGAAGCAGAACGGAGTTTACCGCGCTGAACATGGCAGTGTTCGCACCGATACCAAGGGCGAGAGTTAGAACCGCGATGGCTGTGAAGCCCGGATTCTTCGTCAACATACGGACACCGTATTTCAAGTCCTGCACCAAAGTTCCCATCCGGTCGTCACCTCCGGGCCCCAACTTTCATTCGTAACGAAGCGCAACCAAAGGATCGACGCGCGTGGCGCGGCGCGCGGGGAAATAACAGGCGGCGGCAGCGACGATGGCCAGGCCTGTGGCGACCCCAGCGAGCGTGACCGGATCGGTCGCCTTGACACCATAAAGCTGGCTTTGCAAGTAACGCATGGCCAGAAAAGAACCTGCGATGCCGAGAGCCAGTCCAATCCCGGCCAAGCGCATGCCGTCGCCGACGACCATTCGCAGAACGTCGCGCGACTCGGCACCGAGGGCCATACGAATACCAATCTCGTGCGAACGCTGGGAAACGGCGTAGGCCATGACGCCGTAAATTCCAACGGCCGCGAGGAGCGTGGCAACACCCGCGAAAACTCCGAGCAAGAGCATGCTCATGCGCCGTTGCGAAACGGCGGCAGCGAGAAACTCATCCATGGAGCGGACTTCCGTGACCGGCTGATTTTGATCAAGATTCCCGACGATTTGACGAACGGCGGCGGTGAGTTGAGACGAGTCGCCGTCGGAGCGGATCACGATTCGCATGAGGTGCGAAGGGATCTGGGCGAACGGGAGATAGAGTTGTGCGACGGTCGATTCGTCCCATTCCCAGTCGCGGACGTCCGCGACGACGCCGACGATGGTGACCCATGAATCACTCGGCTGCGGCTGGGAGGCGACGCGCGACGCAGAAAAGTGCGGGCGAATCTGTTTTCCGACGGGATCTTCATCGGGCCAGTAACGGCGAGCCAGCGATTCATTAATGAGAGCCACGCCTGGAGAATTGGGACCGTCCGCCGAGGTGAAGTCCCGGCCTTTCTTCAAAGGGATCTCCATGGTGCTCCGGTATCTCCAGTCCGCGATTCGATATTGAGCCGTGAACTGCTCACCGGAGGGCTGAATAGGGCGGCCGCCGATATCGAAATCGCAGTAATCGCGCCAGCCGGTCAGCGGCAGAAAATTGGCGGCGCTCGCGAACTTTACGCCGGGCAGAGCTTGGACGCGGTCAATCGCCTGCTCGTAAAAATTAACGATGGGCTGGCTGGAGGTGTAACGCGTTTCCGGCAGCCAAAGCATCATCGTCAGCACGTGAGAGGGATTGAAGCCGATATCCTCGGACATGAGCAGAACAAAACTGCGGATGAGCAGGCCGGCGCCGACCAGAAGAATCAGCGAGAGAGCGACTTCGGAGACAACCAGAGCGGAGCGAGTCCAGTGGCTGCGACGCCCGCCGGTAGAGCCACGGCCGCCTTCTTTGAGCGATTCGGATAATTCGGTACCTGACACCTGAATGGCGGGCGCGAGTCCGAAAATAATTCCCGTAAGAAGGGATACGACGAGCGTGAAAGCGAGCACGGCTCCGTCAATGCCTACCTGTCCGACGCGGGGGATTTCGTTAGGACCTGGGGTGGTAGGCAACGCGGCGCGCAAAAGATGAAGTCCGCCATAGGCAACGAAAATACCGAAGGCGCCCCCGATGAGAGCCAGAACAGCGCTTTCGGTGAGAAGTTGGCGGAGGATGCGCCGGCGGCCGGCACCGAGCGTGGAACGGACCGCGATTTCACGGTCGCGCGAGGCGGCTCGCGCCAACATGAGATTCGCAACGTTGGCACAGGCAATCAAAAGGACAAAACCAACGGCCGCCAGCAATACCAGCAGACCGGGGCGGAAGCGGGCAGCGAGCTCAGACTGAAAGCCCGCGATACGGGGAAAGTCTTTCTGATTGACGCCGGGATACTGCTTCTTCAGTTGCTCAAAGATCGTATCCATTTCCGCCTGCGCCTGAGGGATCGAAACGCCGGGCTTCAGACGGCCCAGCACGAGAATGGAATGAGCTTCGCGATCCACATGCCCGAGATCAATGGCCAGCGGCATCCAGATGTCCAGCTGGCGGCTGGTGCCAAACGCGGAAAAGTCCCGCGGCATCACACCGACGATCCTGTAGGACTTTTCGTTGAGCGTAATACTTTTCCCGACGGCGCCGGCATCGCCGCCGAAGCGGCGCTGCCAGAGGTTGTAGCTGAGGATTACAACGCCCTCATGGCCTGGCTGGTCTTCGGTGTCGAGGAAGTCGCGGCCCAGGGCCGGCTGGACACCAAGCATCCGGAAGAAATTTGCCGACGCGTTTACTCCCCAAAGCTGCTCGGCTTCACCGCTGCCGGTAAGCGTAAGAAAAGCGGCGCGGAAGCCGGAGAGTTGCGAAAACGAGCGGCTCATAGCGCGCCAATCGAGCAATTCGGGCGGTGCCGCCACTCCCTGCGTGACGTTGCGATTGGCGTAGGTTTCCCAAACAAACACAAGGCGATTCGAGTCCGGAAACGGCAATGGCCGCAACAAGACGGTATTAATAATGCTGAAAATGGCGGCATTCGCGCCGATTCCGATCGCCAGAGTCAGCAGCGCTACGGCAGTGAAGCCGGGATTGCGGCGCAACATGCGCCAGCCGTATCGCAAATCGTTCCAAAGAGTTTCCATAGATCCGCCCCCCAGGAAAGCGTTCGGAGTGACGAGTATTCTACTGCGTGTTGACGCTCTGTCCACCTTCGAGAGGAATAAATCGTAAGTCAAAGAAATCGGGCATAGCGATGCCGATTAGCCCTTTCGTCTCGCATTCTTCACACCTGTCGATAACTTGTTGATCACCTCGCGCAATACCAAAGCCGGAAGGACCTCTTTACGGCTGGCAACGTATTCCCGGACGGCGCGAGGATCGCGCTTGGCAAGTTCGCGCAAGGCCCAGGAGAGTGCCTTTACGACCATGGGATCACCGTCGCGCTCGAGGATGCGGCAGACTTGAAGTGTGCGATAGGTTTCACCTTTCCCACCCTGCGCCTTGCTGTTGAGGGGAACGGTGCTGACCAGCGCGGCACGCCGCCACCAGCGGTCGGCCGAGTGCGCCCAGCCGTGAATCAGGCTGTTTGGGACGCGACGGTCGCGCCAAACCGGGCCGGCCAGATATATGCCGAAGCAATCGACGGCGCCCCAAGTGGAGATACCGTGCCCAAGTCGTTCGAGTTGCCAGGCATTGAGGTGAGCAAGCGCGCTCGGGTGATGGTGAATCAGTTCGTAGCCGATGAAGCGGTACTCGAACCGCGGAACTTCGAGCAGCAGCATAGCAAGCTCGATCACAACGTGCGGTGCCGCATCCTTTAGTCGCACGGAAAACTCGCGGCGAACCTCCCGCAAATGGGCGGTGGTGGGGTGCTGGAGGCTGGCAAGCCGTTCGTCGATTTCGTCGGCGAGCGCCGGGACCCCGGCCCGATTCGTCATTTCTGTTTGTACGCGGTTTGTTTCTTTCATTTCTTGTGCCACCCCGGCCTTGTTCCAAACACGCGACGGAATTCCTACCGACGTCCGGATTTCGCGCGTACGCATTTTGGGAGCTAGCGATTGAGGAACATTCGCGAGGCCTGCCTGGTTTAGACGCGAGTGCATCCGAGAAAGCGTCAGTTTCCCATCTTCAATATTTCGGAGATTCCCGAAGTGTGGAAACCAAGGCGCGTTCGAGCGAGGGGAAACGTCATTCGAAAGCTTCGCGTCCGGCAATGTTAGCGCGCCAGCTCTTAGGTCACTCATAGCGCAACGCCACCATTGGATCGACGCGCATGGCGCGCCGCGCCGGGAAATAGCAAGCTAGAAACGCCGCCGCGGAAAGTACGAACACCACCAGCGCAAATGTCAGCGGGTCGGTGGGCTTTATGTCAAAAAGAAAACTCGACATCCATCGCGTTGTCGCCAGCGCGCCGGCGAGACCGATCGCGATTCCGATCAAGACGAGGCGTAACCCATGGCCGACGACTACACGAAGAACGTCTCGCGGTTGGGCTCCGAGCGCCATGCGCAAGCCAATTTCGTGCGTGCGCTGCGTGACCAGAAAGGAGAGGACGCCGAAAATTCCAGCGGCCGTGAGCAGCAATGCCATGCCGCCGAACAGCGCAATCAGAATCGTATTGAACCGGTCGCCGGCTTCCGAAGCCGAAATGACCTCGTTCATCGACCGAAAGGGTGAAGCCGCTTCGTCCGGATCGATTGCGCTAACCGCCTCGCGGACGCCCAAAGCCAAAGCTGCAGGGTCGCTGGCGCTCCGAATCACAAGATTCAGCCGCGCGTTCGAGCTCTGACCCTCGGGTACAAACATTTCGGCGCGAGGCGTTTCTTGCATGACGAAATGCTTGTTCCCGCCAACAATTCCCACAATTTCGCGCGCGGTGAAACTGTTGCCGCCTTCCCAGATGTCGAGATGTTTGCCGATGGGGTTTTCGGTTCCGAAATAACGCGCCGCAAAGGGCTGATTGACGATGGCGACGCGAGGCGAAGCCGCCGCGTCTTGCCGAGTAAACCTTCTCCCCGCAAGCAATGGAATGCGCATCGCCTGGAAATAGTCTCCGGCCACAACCCGAATGTCTGCATCGCTGCGGTCGTCCGGATCCGCCGGCGGTTTTTCCTGGACCACGAAGTAGGTGTCGTTTGCTTGCCCGCTCAGCGGCAAATCGGAAATGAAGCCGACCGAATCCACTCCTGGCAACGCCGCGAGCCGGTCCTGCAGCTGATTAAAGAACGCCGCGCGACCGGAGTCGTCTTTCCTGTATTTTTCGTACACCAGGGAAACTTCCGCCGTTGCCACATGGGAAGCATCGAAGCCGGGGTGCACATGGATGAGCCGCCAAAAGCTATTGAGAAGCAGACCGGAAGCCACTAAGACCACCAGCGCCAATGCAACTTCAGAGACCACCAGCAGGTTGTGAGCCCGATGCCTCGATCGGGAATCTCCAGCGGATCCTCCTTCGCGAAGACCCAGCGTAATATCGCGACCGCTCGCCTCGAGCGCGGGCCCCAGTCCAAAGAGAATTCCGGTCACCATGGCGACGCCTGCCGTAAATGCCAGAACGTCTCCGCTCACGGCTACCTCATTGAGGCGCGGCAGACTTTCCGGTCCGAATCTCCTCAGCAGCCCCACACCCCAATTCGCCACCAGGACTCCGGCAGTTCCTCCCGCCAGCGAAAGCAGCACACTTTCTGTCAGCATCTGGCGCACTAAACGAAAACGGCCGGCACCTAACGCCGTACGAATGGCGATCTCTCTCCGACGAGCCGTGTGGCGCGCCAGCAGCAGGCTAGCCACGTTAGCGCACGCGATCAAAAGCACCAGCGCCACGGCACCGAGTAGCACCAACAGTGCCGGCCGTACATCGCCGACCAACACTGTCCCTAGCGGACTGAGCGTTATGCTCCAGCCCTTATTGGTGTCCGGATACTCCTGTGCGAGCTGGCTGGCGATCGTGTCCAGGTCGGCTTGCGCCTGTGCCAGGGTTGCGGCAGGTTTTAGCAGGCCGACGACGCGGAGAAAGTGGCCCCGGCGCGACGCCATTTCTTTATTTGCATAGGGCGCTGGAACCCACAGATCCGCATCCGAAAACAGCGGTAGATCAACGGGAAGTACGCCAACCACGGCGCGGCTGGCCCCGTCCAAGGTTAAGGTGCGGCCAATCACAGCCGGGTCTCCGCCGAATCGCTCCCTCCACAATCGATTGCCCAGGATCACGACTTGCGGATCTTTTACGCGCTCGTCGGCAGGCACGAACGTGCGACCAAGCGGTTGAATTCCGAGCGTTTCGAAAAAGCCAGCCGTCACCATGGTGGCCTTTACCTGGTCCGGCTTGTCGGTGCCGGTAAAGTTGAACAGCAAGTCCTGGAGGGCGAAGGCACCTAGGTTGTCGAAGACGTGGTTTTGTGCGCGATAGTCCGCGAAGTCCATCGGTGATACGGCAGCCCCTGAGCATAGAGGACAATTGCCAAAGCCCCAGACAAGACGATCGGGATTTTTGAACGGCAGCGGTCGCAGCAGCACGGCATCCACAACGCTGAAAATTGCGGTGTTGGCGCCGATACCCAGCGCCAGGGTGAGAATGGCAATCGCCGTGAAACCAGGATTCTTCGCTAGGATTCGAAGAGCATACCGAATGTCCTGCCATAGCGTTTGCATCAAAACCTCCCCGAACTTGGGCGAGCGGTTAGCTCGAAAGGCGCGGGGCTTACTTCACGCTGCTTGCGACTCTTACCATCGAGCTCGCTATTCATGTCTGAGCGCAACCAGAGGGTCGACGCTTGCAGCGCGGCGAGCTGGAATGAACGAGCCTGCCAGCGCAACGCCTATCACCAAGAGTGTTACGCACGCAAACGTCAACGGGTCGCGCGGAGTGATACCAAAAAGCAAGCTGCCCACAAGTTGGGCCGATCCCAGCGCCGCAACAATGCCGATGCCGACGCCGAGCAGCGATGTTCGCAGCCCCTGCCCCACGACGAGCCGCAAAATCTGCGCCGGACGCGCGCCCAGCGCCATACGAATCCCAATTTCACGCGAGCGCTGCGAGACGGTGTACGACATCACGCCGTAAATTCCGATTGCCGCCAGCCCTAACGCGAGAATCCCGAAGAGTCCCAAAAGCACGGCGATCGATCCGCGCCACGCCGTGGAGGTTGTGAGGTAATCCGTCAACGGCTGGACACCGTCGACCGCCTGGCCCGCGTCCATGGCATGGATTTCGTTCACCACGCTCCTCGCCATTGCCATGGGCTCGGGGCCGGTCCGAATCAGCAGAGTCAAAGCCGCGTTCCCTTCTTGTGAGTCGGGCAGGAAGACCTCGGTGCGCTGCGGCACATCCGGCCCTTCTTCCTTCACGTCGCCTACCACTCCCACTACTTCGCGGAACGGCGTCTTATCCTGTGGAAAACCCTGTTTGATCCGCTTGCCCAGCGGACTTTCGTTCGGCCACCATTTTCGGGCCATCGTTTCATTGATGACCACGACCAAAAGAGAATCGGCCGCATCGGATTCGTTGAAATATCGGCCTCGGAGCAGCGGAATTTGCATCGTGCGGAAGAACTCTCTATCGGCGACATTGAACAGCGAACTTGGCAGGTCCGTTTGCGCCGGCACCGGACGCCCCTCGACGATGTACACCGAGCTCCAGCAATCACCCACGAACGGCGTGCAAAGAATCGCTCCGGCCGACTCCACGCCCGGAATCTGCTGAACGCGCTTGACCGCTTCTTGGAAGAACTTGCTTCGCGCTTCGGCCTTCGCATATTTCGCACCGGTCAGGTACACGTCCATAGCCAGCACGTGATCCGGATTCGCACCGAGCTTCACATCCAACACGCGCACAATGCTGCGGACCATCAATCCGGATGCAATCACCAGCACGATGGCGAGAGCCACCTCGGAAATCAGAAGTGCCGCGCGAAGCTGCTCGCGCGATCTCGTAGAGGTTACCGTCGCGCCCGTTTCCTTCAGCGAGCTGCCTAGATCCTGGCGCGCCGCGTGAAGTGCGGGCGCAAACCCGAACAGAATTCCCGTCACCATCGAGATACCCATCGTGAAAACAAGCACGCGCCAGTCAATCTGCGTGCCCTCCAGCCGCGGAACATTCTTCGGCGCAAAGTGAAGCAACGGACCCATCGACCAGTTGGCCAACGCGACGCCAAGCCCGCCGCCTACGACGGAAAGCAGCAGACTCTCGGTCAGCAACTGCCGCACCAGCCGGGCTTTTCCTGCGCCGAGAGTTGCCCGAATGGCAAACTCTTTTTGGCGGGCCGTCGCTCGCGCTAGAAAAAGATTGGCAACGTTCGCGCAGGCAATCAGAAGAACCAGCCCGACTGCGCCGAGCAACAGGAGCAGCGCCAGCCGCGTGTCGTGAAACAGATACTCTTCGAGCGGAGTTACCGTGGCGTCGACTCCCGCGTTGGAGTTTGGATACTGCTTCTCGAGCGCGGCCATAATGGTGTCGAGTTCCGCCTGGGCTTGCGCCACCGACGCACCTTTGCGAAGACGCGCCAGGCAGCGAATTCCCTGGTGATTTCCGCGCGTATCCATTCCGTGGCTGCCAGAGAACTGTCCGAGCGGCACATACACCTGCGCCCGCGGAAAATATTTCAACTCGCCGGGGAGCACTCCAATCACCGTGTAGGAAGCGCTGTCGAGCACGATCGATTTCCCCACTGCGTTTGGGTCGCTTCCGAAGTACGTGCGCCATAAACTTTCGGTGAGCATCACCACGGGCGTCGCTCCTGGCAGGTCCTCTGCGTCCGTGAAGGTGCGGCCCATTCGCGGCACAACGCCGAGCAACGGAAAGAAAGCGGGCGTCACCTGAGCGGCCGCGATGCGCGCCGCAGGCCCGAGTCCCGTAAGCGTGAATGTGTCCTGCCGCGCCGCCGCCACGTTTTCGAACGCATGAATTTGGTTGCGCCAGTCGGCGAAATTGGGCCACGCAACGCTCATTTCGCCGGTGCTGGCCTGCTTTTCGAACACGGTCACCAATCGCGCGGGGTCGGGATACGGCAGGCGTTTCAGCAAAACCGCATCGACCACCGAGAAGATCGCGGTGTTCGCGCCGATACCCAGCGCGAGGGTGAGGACCGCAATCGCGGTGAAACCGGGATTCTTCGCCAGGACTCGAAGGGCATATCGAATGTCCTGCCATAACGTTTGCATCAAGACCTCCCGTTATTCCGTCTGCGAAGCTCTGCTCATCACCTATGCCCGTCGCATCATTCGTGCCTCAGCGCGACCATGGGATCAACGCGGGTCGCGCGCCGCGCCGGAATCAGGCACGCGGTCAGGGCGATAATTGACAGGATTGCCGCTACACTAGCGAAAACCCATGGATCGAGTGCACTGACCTGAAACAAGAGACTCCGAAGCAGTTGCGTCATCGCGAGCGAGAGGACCAGACCCAAGGCCACGCCGACAAGCGCAAGTGACAAACCTTCGCGCGTGACGAGCTGGAGCACATCGGAGATTCGCGCACCCAAAGCTATGCGGATGCCGAACTCGCGAGTACGCTGCGTCACCGAATACGCCATCACCCCATAGATTCCGACCACAGCAAGCAGCAGCGCCACTCCCGCAAACGTTGCGAGCAGGACGGTGTTGAATCGTGCCTGGGATGTGGAATCCGCCATCCATTGATCCATCGTGCGCACCTGCGAGACTGGCTCATCGGAATCCATGGCGCGGACCTGTTGCTCCACGGCCGCGCTCAAGCGCATCGAATCACCCGACGTGCGAATCACGAGGTTCATGAAGTTGTAAGGCAGCTCGGGATGCGGCCAGTAAGACATGGCTCTGGGCGAGGTATTCAGTGCTGCGTACTTCACGTCGCCGACGACTCCGACAACCGTGCTGGGCACATCCTTGTCCTTCATTTGAATCACGACCTGCTGGCCGATGGGGTCTTCGTTTTGCCAAGCCTGCTGCGCCATCGCCTCGCTGATGATCACGACGTGCGATTCCTCGGCCTCTTCGCGCTCGTTGAACAATCTCCCGCGAAGCAGCGGAATCTTCATGGTGCGGAAATAATCCGGCTCGATCACACGGACATCGACAACCGGCAGATCTCCCGCGGGTGGCACGGGTTTCCCAACAACGAAGAAGCCGGTGGCCGCGCCGGCACCCGCGAATGGAAGAGATGCATTTGCGCTCGCCGCTTCGACGCCTGGCAGAGCGCGGACGCGGTCGAGAAGTTGCTGGAAAAACGCCACACTTTGACCTGGTTTGGAGTATTTCGCACGGGGCAGCTCAATCTTGACGGTCAGAAGATTCCGCGGGTCAAAGCCGGGAGCGACCGCCTGCAGCCGTTCGAAACTACGGATCAACAATCCTGCGCCGATCAGGAGAATCACCGCGAGCGAGATTTCCGCTACGATCAGAAGCCGCCGCAAACCTCCCGCTTGCGCAGTAGGGCCCGCGCTCCGGCCCTCTTCTTTCAACGCTTCATTCACGTCCCGGCGCATGGCAGCGATGGCGGGAGCGACGCCGAAGAGAATGCCCGTCAATAGCACGAGAAAAGCTGTGAATCCAAGAACGCGGAGGTCGAGATGAACGCCGTCAAGCTCCGGCAAACTTCGAGGCGCGAACGAAAGGAGAATTGCAATCGCCCAATTCGCCAGCAGGATTCCGGCCGCGCCACCCAAGAACGCAATCACCACGCTCTCCGTCAAAAGCTGGCGCGCGATGCGACGAGGGCCCGCACCGAGCGCTGCGCGAACCGCGAACTCGCGGTGCCGCGACGCAGCGCGAGCAAGTTGAAGGTTCGCAACATTCGCGCAAGCGATCAAGAGCACAAATCCGACGGCACCGAGCAGAATCAGCAGCGCCGGTCGAATCCCTCCCACGGATTGTTCGTGCAATGCTACGAGATTGATTCCCCAGTTCGCGTCTGCCTCCGGATATTGCTTTTCGAGGCCGGCGGCGATGGTATCCATCTGCGATTGTGCTTGTGCGAGAGAGACCCCTGGCTTCAATCGCGCTATAGAACTCATGTACCGGCCGACCGGAGTCCAATTCTCCTTGCTAAAGGTCAGAGGCTCCCAAAGCTCGGGAGGCTCTCCAGTCAGTGATCCGTGCATGACAGAAAACTGAAAGCCCGGTGGCATGACGCCGACAACCGTCAATATCTGGCCATCGAGGACAATTGTCTTGCCTACTATGGCCGGATCGGAGCCGAATCGACGTTGCCAGAGCCCATACCCTAGAATCACCACGTTGTCTTTTCCGGCTTCGCCGTCTTCCGAAAGAAAAACGCGCCCGAAACGCGCCTTCACACCGAGAAGAGACATCAAGTTTGGCGTCACCGCCTGGCTCGGAATCCGCTCGGGCGCGCCCTGCCCGGTGAGATTCGTATCGAAGTCATACCAGGCAGCTATTTCGTCGAACACGGTGTTGTCGGCGCGCCAGTGCAAGAAATTGCCGGGCGAGACGACATTGCGGTCATGAGAGAAATTTAAAGGCTCGACCGCGCTGCGGTCCGGCGCGAGATGCCGATTCCACTCCCAGATCATGACCAGCCGCTCCGGCTGTTTGTACGCCGGGTGGGCGAGCAGAGTAGCGTTCACCACGCTGAAGATGGCGGTGTTGGCGCCGATGCCCAGCGCGAGCGTAAGAACGGCGACGACGGCGAACCCCGGCGCCTTCGCCAGCATCCGGATCGCGTATCTGAGGTCTTGCAGCAGGGTTGTCATCGCGAATCTCCGTGCAATCGGAAATCTTTGTTCAGAGCCAGCGCGTCATTCATAGCGCAGCGCAACCATGGGATCCACGCGCATCGCTCGCCGTGCAGGGGCATAGCAAGCCAGCAACGCCACAAATGCGAGCAGCAGCGCTACACCCGCGAAGGTGAGCGGATCGGTCGGACGCACCCCGTAGAGCAAACTTGCCAGCAGACGCGTCAGCGCCAGAGCGCCGACCGCGCCCACGACGATGCCAATCAGCGCCAGTCGCGCTCCTCGCCCCACGATCAGACTCAGAATGGCGCGCGGCTGCGCACCGAGCGCCATGCGAACGCCGATTTCACGGGTACGTTGTTCGACCGCGTAGCTCATCACTCCGTAAACCCCCGCCCCGGAGAGCAACAGCGCTAGCCCGGCGAAGACACCGATGAGAACGGCCGAGAAGCGACGTGGCGAAAGGGAGTCCGACACCAGCGCGTCGAGCGTCGAGATTTTTGTGACCGGTAGGTTCGGGTCGCCTCCATGGATGACGCTCTTCACGGCAGCGACCATCAGCGCCGGGTCCGAAGCTGTGCGGACCACCAGATGCTGTTTCCAGCCTCCGGCAATATAGATATCGTACGTAGGGGTCTTATCGAGTCCAAACTGATGCACGTTTCCCACAACTCCGACAATTGGAAACCAGCATGGTTTGGGATCGAGCGAGCAAAGATTAATTCGCTTTCCCAACGGATCACTCTCCGGCCAATAGCGCCTCGCCATCTGTTCGTTAATCAGGATGTTGGGCGTGGGCCAGTCGTCGGGAGTGAACAACCGCCCGCGAATCAGCGGAATTCGCAGCGTCGAGAAATAATCGAGACTGGCGGAGCGGAATTCGACAATCGGTCGAGCCCCGGTTTCCGGCAGCGGCTGGCCTTCAATCACGAATCTCGAAGCCTGGTGGTGCTCTTGCGAATCGAGGGGCATCAAGTCGATCCCGCCGGCGCTCAAGACGCCCGGCAACGCGCGGACTTGAGCGACAATGCGCTCGAACTCGGACGCTTGCTTGCGCTGAAGCTCAAAAGCCTGCGCGTCCGTCAACGCATTCTGTTGCGCGAAAGAAAGCGCGGCTTGGGGAATCTCAACGGCCAGAACATGCTCACGCTGGAAGCCGGGACTAACCTCGAGCAGGCGTTGAAAGCTGCGCGTCAGCAAACCGGCTCCGATCAGCGGAATCAGAGCCATGGCAATTTCGGCGGCAACAAGAAAATTATGAATGCGATGGCTGCCAAAGCTACCAGCACCCTTGCTCCCTTGATTCAGCACTCCACTCAGGCTTCGCTTGAGAACTTGCATCCCGGGCAAGATCCCGCATAGCAAGCCCGCAAAAACGCAGACCGTGGCAGTGAAGGCCAGAACCGGCAGATCCAGGCGGACGCTGCGCAATGAAACAAGCTGCGCTGGCGCAAGCGAAATCAGTGCCTTCAGCCCAAACACGGCGAACACGAGCCCCAAGATTCCGCCACCGGTGGAAATGAGCAGCGCCTCGGCGAGCAATTGCTGAATCAAACGCCACTTGCTCGCCCCCAGCGCCGAACGCACGGCAATTTCGCGATCGCGCGAAGCGTTTCGAGCCAGCAAGAGATTCGCGAGGTTCGCGCAGGCAACCAGCAGCACGAATCCGACGGCACCGAACAATACGAGCAGAGTCCGCCGCAAGCCCTCAGCCTCCGGGTCTTCGAAGTGCTTCACGCGCACGCCGAAGCCTCTATGCTCCACGGGATAAATGGCTGCTTCCTGCTGGTTCAATGTCTCCATCTCAGCCTGCGCCTGGTGCTGCGCGACGCCGGCTTTCAGCCGCCCCACAAGAACTACGCTGTGATGAACGTGCTCGGCGAGGTCGTCCGGGTACAGGCCAAACGGCATCCAGATTTGGTCTTGACGAATCAGCTGGAAGCTGGCGGGAAGAATTCCCACGACGGTGTAGCGCTGGCCGTCGAGTGAGATCACCCGGCCGACGACACCGGAATCACCGCCGTAGCGGCTCTGCCAGAAAAGATGGCTCAACATAACCACTGGAGCGCTGCCGAGTTTGTCTTCTTCGGGAAGAAACGTGCGGCCGGCGACGGCGCGGATTCCAAGCAGGGGGAACAGCGACGAGGTTGCATATCCCGTCGAGATGCGTTCCGGTTCGCCGTCCCCGGCGAGATTGAATTCCCGTGCATCCTCTGAGTAACCGCCGCACGCCGAGAAACTAATAGCTTGGCGGCACCAATCGGCAAAATCGCCCGGCGAGAGTCCCCCCTCCGGAAGGACCGGCTCGTAGGTATTTTTAACTTCCACCAACTGGCTCGGGTTGTCGAAGGGGAGCGGACGAAGCAATACGCCCTGAACGACGCTGAAAATTGCAGCGTTCGCGCCGATGCCCAGGGCGAGCGTCAGCACCGCAACGATGGCAAAACCCGGATTCTTTGCGAGCGTCCGGGCGCCGTAGCGAACATCTTGCAGGAGTGCCGCCATTGTTATCCCCGTGGTTCGCGTCGATGAGGCGGAAGCCAGAGTTGGCGCCCCTTCCACTTCCAACTTCTCGCCTCAAATCTTTAAATCACGCTGCTCCCGCCTGCTTGTGCCCGTCGATGATCCATCCATCGGCCAGCTGGATGATGCGGTTCCCGTAGGCGGCCCAGGCATCGTTGTGCGTCACCTGGATGATGGTGGTGCCGTCGTCGTTGAGCTTCTTGAGCAAGTCCATGATCATTTTTCCCTGGCTCGAATGCAGGCTGCCCGTCGGCTCGTCGGCCAGAATGAGTTTTGGCTTTCCGATCACCGCGCGCGCCACGGCCACGAGTTGCTGCTGGCCGCCGGAAAGCTGGTTCGGAAACAGCGCCTTCTTCCCGACGATCTGAAAACGGTCGAGAATGTCCGCAACCATTCCCTCGCGCTCCGCTTTCTTGATGTCGCGATAGGAAAGCGGAAGATCGAGATTTTCCGCCACGGTGAGATTGTCGAGCAGGTGATACTGCTGGAAGACAAAGCCGATATATTTCTTGTGCAGTTCCACGCGCCGGCGATTGTCGAGCTTGTGCACAGCGTTTTCGAGAAGGTAATACTCACCCTTCCAGGCGCCGTCGAGCATTCCGATGATGCCCATCAACGTGGATTTTCCCGCTCCGGAAGGTCCCATAATGGTGACGAAGTCGCCTTCGCGGATTTCGAGATTGATGCGCCGGAGCACCCAGGTTTTTCCCGCGCCTGATTCGTAAACTTTTTCGACGTCGGTCAGCTTGATCACTTTGATCTCCCTCTAGGCTCGATGTTTATTCGTACCGCAGCGCCACCATCGGATCGACTCGCGTGGCGCGTCGCGCGGGTAGATACGCAGCAAAAGCTGCCACCGTCGTGACCAGAAGCGCGACAGCGAAAAATGTCATGGGATCGGTCGCGCCGACTCCGAAGAGCAGGCTGCTCATCCCGCGCGTGACCACGAGTGCCGCCACGATTCCAACGGCGACGCCGAAAACGGCGAGCCGCAAACCCTGTCCTACGACCAGCCGTAGAACATGATTTCTTTGCGCGCCCAGTGCGATGCGGATGCCAATCTCACGAAGACGCTGGCTCACGCTGTAGGAAAGAACCCCGTAGATTCCGAGGGCGGCCAGAAACATTCCCAGCCCGCCGAGCACGGCCGCAATCGTGGCGGCGATGCGGTTCGCGAACAACGAAACATGCAGCAGACCGTCGAGATCGTCGGTTTCGACCGGCTGCACTTTGGAATCGAGAGACAGCGCGGCAGCCCTTATGGCCCCTATGACGCTCGCCGTAGACAGTTGCGAGCGCACCAGGATGTTTGCGTCCGTGCCGTCTACCTGGAGCTCCGGAAGATAGATGAAGCATTGCGGCGGCTCGTTCATGCGGTGGTATTTGATGTCGTGGGCCACTCCTACAACGGTCCGCCAGTCGCGATAGATATGCACGCGGTGACCGATTGCGTCTTGCCCAGGCCAGAAGCGGTTGGCCATCGTCTGATTGACAATTACCACCTTGGGAACTCCAGGGCGATCTTGCTCGGAAAAGTCCCGGCCCGAAGCAAGGGGAATCTGCAGCACCTTGAAATAGTCCGGCCCAACAACATTTAAATCGATGCCCATGTCTTCGCCTAGCCCGGGCGTGTAGTTCTCGACGCGTGTAGTCGAATAGCTGCGCCCCGTGAACCAGAGGGGAACGTAGCGTTCGAGGCTGGCCGATTGAATTCCGGGAACGGCGCGAATCCGTTCAAGCAATCGATCGTAGTACAGAGCAGCCTGCTCACCGGAGTAGCCCTTGGTTCGCAAATCGAAAGCGGCAAGCGCCACACGATTGGAATTGAAGCCGGGGCCCGTCGTTTCCGCGTTTCGCAAACTCCGCAGCAACAGTCCGGCTCCTATCAACAAAACGGTCGCGAGCACCATTTCGGAAGCGACGAGAAGATCGCGGAGCCGATGGCTGCCAGTGCCTCCCCCCGAAGAGCGGCTTCCTTCTTTCAACGATTGATTCAAGTCCGCGCGGGAGCCACTCCACGCCGGGGCTAGGCCAAATACGAGCCCGGTGAGGAGTGAAAGAACGAGAGCGAATGCGAGCACCGGGCCGTCAATACCCAGCGGCAATCCGACCGGCAAATGCACGGGCGGCAGAAAGAACGCAAGGAGGTTTGTACCCCATAGCGCGAGGAAAATTCCCCCGACTCCGCCGGCAAGCGCCAGTACGAAACTCTCTGCGAGCAACTGACGAATCAGCCGGCCCCGACCTGCGCCGATGGCTGAGCGAATCGCTATTTCCCTCTCGCGCGAGGTCGCGCGAGCCAGCAGCAAATTCGCCACATTCCCGCAGGCAATCAACACCACGAATACGGCAACGATCATCAAGAACCCGAGCACGCTGCGGAGAAAATCCTGCACGCCGTAGTGGGCTGCCCATACCGGGACCACGGAAATCCCGACATTCTTCTCCGAGTTCGGGAATTCGCTTTGGAAATCAGCCGCCAGGGTGCTCATTTCCGCCTGCGCTTGAGCAATCGTGACGCCCGGCTTCAGCCGTCCCATGATATGGACAAAGCTTGGATACCGCTCCTCGATGTCTTCCCAGGGCAAAACCTGTGGTTGCATCATCATCGGAACAAAATACTCGGCATTGATTCCGACGATCGATCCGTAGAAATTTCGCGGCATCACGCCAATGACCGTAAATGGGTGCCCGTTGACGCGTACGGTGCGTCCCACTACATTCGCGTCGGAACCAAATCGGCGCGCCCACAAACCGTACCCCAGAACAATATAGGGGTCGGAGTTCAGGGCCTGATTCTGTTCCACGTGAAACGTGCGTCCGATTGCAGCATGCGCGCCGAGAACATCAAAATAGTTTTCCGTGGCAATGATTCCCCAGACGTGCTCGGACGGCGTGTCGTTACGAAGATTCAGGTCCACGCCCGCCAGTTCGAATCCGATGAGTCCGGAAAAAGAGCGGTTTCGATCGCGATAGTCTCGGTAGTCCGGATAGGAACTCGTATGGAATTCGCCGCTCGGCATAACTGTCTCGGCCGCAACCAAGCGACTGGCATCGGCGATTCCTGGAAGCGGATTCAGAAGCACCGAGCGTATCCAGCTGAACACGGTTGCATTGCCGCCGATCCCGAGGGCCAGCGTCAACACCGCCACGGCGGCGAAGCCGCGACTTTTCGCCAGCATCCGGAAGCCGTAGCGCAAATCCTGAATAAAAACTCCCATGGATTCTCCATCATGCAAATCTAAGTGGATGCGAGAACGATCACCGTCGCATCGTCGCGCCAATCGCCGTGGCTGAATTCTCCGGCCGCGGCGAGAATCATTTTCTGCAATTCACCGGCAGGTTTCGCCCGGTTCTCCTCAAGGAGCCGCAGCAATCGCTCTTCGCCGAATTCCTCATCGTCGGTGCAGCAGGCTTCAGTCACTCCATCGGTGAAAAGAATCAGCCGATCTCCGGGCGCGAGGTCCGCAATTCCCAATGCGAAAGTCTGGACCGGAAAGATGCCGAGCACTCCGCCGCCTTCCCGAAGGCGATCGTGCGTGCCGTCGCGATGCAGAAGGATAGGCGCGTTATGTCCGGCATTCGCGTAACGCAACCGCCGCGTCGGGCCGTCGAGCTGCGCATAGAAAAATGTAATGAAACGGTCGTTGGCAATATTGCGGAGAACCAGAGAGTTCAGGCGTTCGCAAAGCCCACTGGGAGAAAGCAACGGCGAAGCCAGCCCTCGCACCGCTGCTTGCAGGTTGGACATCATCAGCGCGGCCGGCAGGCCCTTACCGGCTACGTCGGCGATGCAGATTCCAAGCGTTTCATCCGGGAATGCCAGCACGTCGAAATAGTCGCCGCCGACGGCGTGAGCCGGCTGCCATGCCCCGGCAATTTCAAAACCGGGGATCTGGGGAATATCCTTTGGGAGAAATCCTTGTTGGATCGCTCGCGCCTCTTCGATCTCCTGCTCCTGCTGGTGGAGCTGCGAGGCGATCTTTTTTTGCGCTTGAGTCTGTTGAATCGCGCGTTGACGCGCTTGCCGGCGCTCGCGACCAAGCTCAATCTGTTTTTTTAGGATTTCCAGCAGACGCGCGTTTGCCCATGGCTTTTCCACAAAATCGCCTACGCCGTGCTGCATTGCTTCCACGGCGAGCCCGACGCTCGCCCAGCCCGTCATCACGACAATCGGAGGCGCTGTCTCGATTCCCGTCAAATGATCGAGCAGATCCAGGCCTTCGCGGCCCGATGTCGTGTCGCGCGCGTAGTTCAGGTCCATAAGGATGAGGTCGAACTCGCGTCGGGTCATCGCCTCGAGAAGGCCCGCGGGCGACGTCACCGCCTCGGTGACGTAGCCGTGACCTTTGAGGAGCAGCCGTAACGCCTCGAGGACGTCCGGTTGGTCATCGGCGATGAGAATCCGCGGTTGGATCGTTGAAGAATCGGTCGTGATTTCAAGCGTCATTAGGTCCATTGTGTGGGGCCCCGCCGGCGGGATATAGAGTCCCAATTCGAAGCGAGCCTCCCGAATACGGGCAGGTTGTGTTCCAGCCCGTTCTTAATATAAGCCAATTAAATGCTTAACGTTACCGGCATCTGAAGACTGGGACAGCAGAGCACTTGACCAGTTGCGGGAATAATTGTAGCGAATTCGGACAGTCACTTGAACTGGCCACTTCCGGGCTTACTCACTCGTATCGCAGCGCCACCAACGGATCGATGCGCGAAGCTCGTCGCGCAGGAATGTACCCGGCCAGCATCGCGACGCTAATCATTAAGGCCGTGGCCGCCACCAGAGTTAGCGGGTCGGCGGCCGTCAAACCGAAGAGTTGACTTGAAATCAATTTCGCCGCTCCGATCACCAAAGGCAATCCGATCGCGACTCCGATCACAACCAGCAGCAATGATCCGCGCAGTACCAGCCACATCACGTCGCCGCCCTGCGCCCCGAGCGCCATGCGAATCCCGATTTCATTCGTGCGCCCGGCCACGGCGTACGCCATGATTCCGTAGATGCCGATACACGCGAGCAGCGCCGCAAGCGCGCCGAAAAATCCCGAAAGCTTGGTGATCATGCGGCTGCTGGTGAGTGACTGCGATACCAGCTCATCCATCGTGTGTATTTCAATCGGGGGAAGGGTTGCGGCCGTCTGCTTCACCACCTGGCGCACGGAGGTGGCAATCGCCGAAGGATTGCCCGCGGCACGAACCTCAAATCGGGCAAATCGCGTCTCGCTATCTTCCAGGGGCTGGAAAACCGGCAAGTAAAAACGTCTGGGGGTCTGTTCATCCAGGCTGTTGTACTTCGCATCCCCAACCACACCGACGACCACACAATCCGCATGCGTCGTCGGGAACATGTCCCAGATGCGCCGGCCGAGAGGACTCTCGCCGCCGAAATAATAGCGCGACATGGTCTGATTGATCACACAAACACGCTGGCCGCTCCCTTCGTCCTGCGGCCCGATTTCGCGCCCCGCGAGCACGGGAATTCCCACCGTCGAGAAATAATTCGGGCCAACGTGGTCGAAGCGCGCGTGCATCTCTTGGCCGGATTTCGGCGTGTATGCTTCGATGGAAATCTGATCGCTCGATTCGGAGCCGCTGAACAGGCCGTTGTGCGAAAAGCTCACGGCTCGCACGCCGGGAACGGCGCCGATTCGGGCAGTCAGTTCCTTGTAAAGCTGCGTGATTGCGGGTCCCTTGTAACCCACCGACAGTGGCTCAACATCGAAGATCAGCAAATGATCCCGATCGACACCGAGCTGCACCTGAGTGAGCTTCTGAAAACTTCGCACGAAAAGACCGGCGACGATTAGCAATAAAAGCGACATTGCAACCTGCGCCACTACGAGTATCTTTCCGAGCGGCGCCTTGTTTCCGTGCGCAGTGCCGCCCACCACTCCTCGCGAATTTCCTTTTAAAACCGAATTCAGATCCACGCGGGCGGCCCGGAAAGCAGGCGCGAGTCCGAACAGAATTCCTGTCAGTAGTGATACTCCCAGCGTGAAACCGAGAATCTTCGCATCGGGATGGACATCCAGTGGAATCGGTGAGTCACCCCGCGAAACGAGCTGCAGAAGCAACCCGTCAGCCCATTGCGCGAGCAGCAGTCCGATCGCGCCCCCGATTCCCGCGAGCATCACGCTCTCGGTCAGCAACTGCCGGAACAATCGCCCCGGCCCCGCGCCAAGCGAAACGCGTACAGCGATCTCCTTTTGACGCGAAGCGGCGCGCGCTAGCAGCAAATTAGCCACATTGGCGCAAGCGATCAGCAGAACCAACCCGACGACGCCCATCAGGATGACCAAAGGCTTGCCGAACCGGTCGCGTAGCACCGAGGCACCGTGGCTGCCCTCGACGAGCGCGATGTGCTGATTCAAAAAATCCTTCTGGTCTCTCGCGGTGATCCCCGTTCCGAGCTGCGACTGAAGGTATTGCTGAAACGTCAGCTCGGCATCGGCCTTCGCCTGCGCCAACGTGACGCCCGGCTTCAGCCGCGCCAGCACTTGCAGCCACTCCGTCTTCTCGACCGGGTTCTTTTCCACGGAAAGAAAGTCTTCGCCCGGGTAAAGCTCAGTCTGCATCGTAAGCGGCACCCAGATGTCCGGGGCAAAACCGATCGTGACACCGCGGAATTCGGGCGGTGCAACGCCGATTACGTCGTAAGAAGTGCTGCGAATGCGGAGTTTCCGGCCAAGGACCGAACTCGCTCCTCCAAAGCGGCTCTGCCAGAAAGCGTAGCTGATCACCGCCACCGGGTTCGCATCTCGCACTTTGTCCACGTCCGTGGTGAAGGCCCGCCCCAAAATGGGATTCACGCCCAGCACGGAAAAATACGATCCGCTCACCATGTTGACCGAGGCTGGCGCTCCTCCGTCGTTCAGCCCTTCGGTGGCAACGTTGACCTTCTGCTGGCCGCTCTGCAAAGCAAGCACGCCGGAGAAAGCGTGATGCCGATCGCTCATAGCTTGGAATTCTGCGTAGGTGAGAAGGTCGCGGTCTCCATCCTGCGCTCCTATGGACATTCCGTGCGCGTCCGGGTTCGTGAGCACCGTCAGCCGTCCCGGATCTTTCACTGGCAGCGTGCTCAGCAGCACCGAATTGACGACGGTGAAAATCGCGGTGTTAGCGCCGATGCCCAGCGCCAGCGTCAGCACGGCAACTGCCGTGAATCCCGGATTCCTGACGAGCATGCGGATGCCGTATCGAATGTCTTGCAGCAGCGTTTGCATCAGTTCAGCCCCCTCCCCCTCGAATTTCGCGAATCACTCGTACCGCAACGCCACCATTGGATCCAAGCGCATGGCGCGCCGCGCCGGCACATAGCAGGCAAGCAGCGCAACCGCGCCAAGAAGCGCCGCCACCGCACCATAGGTAATCGGGTCAGTGGGAGCTACCTCGTAAAGTAGCGTCGTCATCAGTCGCGTCAACCCCAGCGCGCCGGCAAGTCCAATCACCAGCCCGAGCACGGCGAGCTTCAAACCGTGGCCCACCACAAGGTTCAAAATGTCACGACGCTGTGCGCCCAGCGCCAGGCGAATGCCGATTTCATGCGTTTGTTGCGCCACCACAGACGCAAGCAGGCCGTAAATCCCGATTGCAGCGAGCAGCAGCGCTGCGACGGCAAACGCAGTCAGCAAGAACAAATTGAATCGCCGCGGCGCCAGCGATTCGTCCATCACTTCTTCCATCGTGCGCACGTGCGCGATGGGTTCCTCGGAATCAACGCTCTGCACAACTTTTCGCACTGCGGCCGTAAGCTGCACGGGATCCATCTGCGCGCGAACGGCGAGGTTCAGCGAATTACAAGGATAAGGTCTGCATGCTTGCAGGAAGGGTTCGTACGTGTGGGGCCGCGTCGCTACATCCGGCGCCCCTTGCTTAACATCGCCCACGACGCCGACGATCGTCATCCACGGCGAGTCGGAGTCCGGCGCACCCCACTTAAGGCGCTTGCCGAGCGGATCTACGCTTGGGAAGTCGCGCTGCGCGAGCCCCTCGCTCACAATCAACACGTTGGAATTGCCCTGCTCTTCCTGACGCGTGAAATAACGGCCATGCTTCAGCGGTATGCCTACCGCCTGAAGATAGTTCCCCATCATGAGCGTGTGGGAACTCGGCGGCGTGTTCGCCGTCCCCGCTTTCACGCGATCTTCCGTATTCAAAAGCTTAGTCCAACCGCCTTCCAGGGGCAGATCAGATGCCGCGCCCACTGCTTGCACGCTCGGCAAATCCGACGTTTTCGCGAGGACGTTGTCGAAGAATGTGTTCACCTGTTCGGAGTTATATTGCGATGCGGGTACCGTAATTTCAGCTGTCAGCACATGAATCGGCTGGAAGCCCGGATTGCTTTCGCTCAAGCGTACAAAACTTCGAATCAGCAGCCCCGCGCCGATCACCAGCACCAGAGCCATAGCTACCTGTGACACAACGAACGCCCCGCGCATGCGCGCGTGCCCTCCGCCAGTTGTCGACCCGCGCATTCCTTCTTTCAGCGTTTCACTAACGTCCGACCGCGTCGCCGCGAGCGCGGGCGCAAGGCCGAACAGTAGCCCCGTCGCTACGGAGATCAGCAACGCGAAACCGAGAACACGCGTATCGAGCGAAATATCGCTCGCGAGTGGCAGTCCCGGAGGCGCCGCCGCAATTAGCAGGCTGGTGCACCACACAGCCAAAATGATTCCGAGTATCCCGCCCACAAGCGACAAAAGAATGCTTTCGACCAGCAGCTGCCGGATCAGACGCAACCGTCCTGCCCCAAGTGCAAGACGAACTGCCATTTCCCGCTGCCGTCCAGCTGCGCGCGACAGCAGCAAATTCGCAACGTTCGCGCATGCAATCAGCAATAGGAATCCGACTGAGCCGAGAAGCAACAGAAGCAGGGTACGGGAGCCGCCAACAATCTTTTCGTGCAGGGGCGTCACCGTCGCATTCAGTTCGAGTTTGGCTGCCGACGCCGGGTACGATAGTTTCTGAATGTTCCGTGCCACCACCTTGGCATTTGCATCGGCCGCGGCGAGTGTCACACCCGGTTTCAGCCGCGCCACAACGGAATAATTGAAATTATCCGCGCGGCTTTCGAGTTCCTGTTTTGAGAACGAGATCGGTATCCAAAGGTCCGCCGGACCTTCCAGGCCGGGAGTTCCCTGGAGCGGGAATTTGAACGCGGCAGGCATCACTCCAACCACCGTGTACGATTGCCGGTCCAGCATTACCGTGCGGCCAATAATCTGAGGTTCCGAACCGAATCTTCGCTGCCACAGACCGTAGCTCAACACCACAACATGTTCGCCGGCGCGGTCTTGCTCCTCCGTGAAAGTTCCGCCGATCAACGGCGAAATCCCGAGGATCGGAAACATCTGCGCAGAAACTCGTGCGGCCCTCACATGCTCAGGCAGTCCGCTGCCGGAAAGGCTGAAAGGTAGGCTCTGAACCGCCCCGAGATCCTCAAATACCTGGTTCTGTTTCCGAAAATCGATGATGTCTGGAGCCGAAACTGGAATGAGCTGCGAAATAATGGGGGGCAGGCTCTCTTGAAGCAGAACCAGTTTTGCGGAATCTCTAAAGGCCAAGGGGCGAAACAGAATGCCGTTGACGACAGTGAAAATCGCGGTGTTCGCCCCAATACCGAGCGCCAGCGTCAGCACTGCAACCAGAGCGAACGCCGGATTCTTCGCGAGCGTCCGTACGCCGTAACGAATGTCTAGCAGAAGCGTTTGCATCAGTTCAGCTCCACGACCTCAGGATTCGCTTTCATTCGTACCGCAGAGCCACCATCGGATCGACGCGCGAAGCTCGCCACGCAGGGATGTAGCAGGCAGCGAGGGCGCAGGCGGCCAATACCAGCGCCACTGTGGCGAAAGTAACCGGATCGGATGGCGACACACCAAACAGCAAGCTGGCAAGCAGCCGCGTGGCACCCAACGCGCCGGCCAATCCCATCGCGACGCCGAGACCAGCAATTTTCAGCCCCTGGCGTAGCACGAGCCGGAGTACGTCTTTCTGCTGGGCGCCGAGCGTCATGCGGATCCCGATTTCGTTCGTGCGCTGAGCCACTCCGTAGGAAATCACGCCGTAAACGCCCACCACAGCAAGTAACAGCGCGAGCGCGGCGAAGATGGCGAGAAGGGTAGAATCAAGCCGCGGCAGCAACACGGATCGGGAAACGTATTCGTCCATGGTTCGCACGTCGTAGATAGGAACGTCCTTGTCGATCGAGCGGACCTGCTCGCGGATCGCGGGAATCAGGCTTGCACCCGGAACATCGCTACGCACGACTCCAAACATCTGACCCCAACCCACTTGCTCCTCAGGGGCGTAGCATTCGGGGTCGTCCGGTAGATCGAGGCGACGGTGTTTCACATCGCCCACTACGCCAACAATCTGCCGCCAAGGCTCTACACCGTTCTCTCCTACACCGGGCTTAATCCGTTTGCCAATCGGGTCCTCGCCAGGAAACGAACGCTCGGCCACCGCTTTATTCACGATGACAACGTCCGTCGCGCCGTGGATATCGGCGCGAGTGAAGTCGCGGCCCCTCAAAAGAGGTATCCCCATGGCCTGGAAATAATCGCCTTCGACGGCGCGGAAGTACACCCGTGGCGCTTCGCCTTTCGCGAACGAGCGCCCTTCGACCTCATAGACGGTGCGGATATTCTCGTCCGACAGGGGTAGCGGCACGACACCGCTCGCCGACCGAACGCCGGGTATGGCGCGCACGCGTTCAAACAGCGTTCGGAAGAAGGCCTCTGGCTGGCCATGTTTGGAATAACGCGAGTCGGGTAGATCGATCGTCCAGGTGATCAAGCCGCCGGGATTGAATCCGGGATTCACATGCTCGAGGCTCTTGAGGCTGCGGATCAGCAATCCGGCGCCCGTGAGAAGAATCACGGCCAGGGTCATCTCCGCGACCACAAGCAAGTTCCGCAGCCGGTTTTGATGGCTGCTGTGGCCCGCACCGCGGCTGCTTTCTTTGAGTGCTTCTGTCAACTGCATGCGCGACAGTTGGAGAGCCGGCGCGATGCCGAATAGAAGTCCCGTTACCAGGGAGACAATCAAAGTAAAAGCGAGAACGCGGAAATCGACGCCGGTCATAGTGAGCCGGGGAATCTGGTCCGCAGCGAGGCGCGAGAGAAATCCGGCTCCCCACACGGCCACCAACAGCCCAGCGATTCCTCCGGCAAGCGACATCATTCCGCTTTCAATCAAAAGTTGGCGCACAATTCGTTTGCGCCCGGCACCGAGGGCGGCGCGGATGGCGATCTCTCGCTGGCGCCCGGTTGCGCGTGCGAGCAGAAGGTTGGCAACATTTGCGCAAGCGATAAGCAAGACCAGCCCAACCGCACCGAGCAAAATGTAGAGCTGGGGCCGGACTTTGCTGACCAGCGCGTCCAGCGCCGATTCGGCCTGCATGCCGACGTACGTGTTCATGTCGGGATACTGCTTTTCCAAGCGCTGCCCGATGATTTGAGTTTCCTGATTGGCTTGAGCGAGCGTGATTCCCGGTTTCAGGCGCGCAACAGCGTGAAGAAAATGCGAGTCCCGTTCATCGGTTTGAGCCCTGCCATCCTCGCCCGGCGTGGCCTCCGCGGAAAATGTCATCCACATCTGGGGAGAATCGGCGTCGAGCGGAAACGTGAATCCGCCCGGCATGACGCCCACGACCGTATAGCTGCGGCCGTCAACCGACACGGCGCTGCCAACTGCACGGGGATCGCCATGAAACTGGTCTTGCCAAAGTTGGTAGCTGATGACGGTGACGTAATGGCCCGGAAGATCTTCGCCGGGAAGGAAAGTGCGCCCCAGAATCGGGGGAACTTCCAGCACAGAGAACATATCTTCACCAACGGCGGCAGCGTGCAAATGCCGCGCTTCTTTGCCGTCGTACACTGCGACGCCCGCCTCCGTGTACGGGGCCAGGTGCTCGAAGACACTGTTTTGGGCTCGTAAGTCCTGGATGTCGGGAAAGCTGAGCGCTCGGCCGGTTTCCTTGAGTCTCGAATGCGTGCCGGAAACCGCCACGAGGCGGTGTGACTGAGGGAACGGCAGCGGATTCAAAAGCACCGCGTTGACGACGGAAAACATGGCCGTGTTTGCGCCAATGCCCAGCGCCAGCGTCAGCACCGCAATCGCCGTGAACCCCGGATTCTTCACCAGCATGCGGATGCCGTATCGCATGTCTTGGAGAAGCGTTTGCATCGGTTCAGCTCCACGACCTCAGGATTCACAACTCATTCATACCGCAGCGCCACGATGGGATCCACGCGCATCGCCCGCCGCGCCGGCACATAGCACGCCGCCATCGCCACCGCCGTCAGCACAATCACCACTCCCGCAAACGTAACCGGGTCTGTAGTGCTCACTCCATAGATCAGTTGAGTCATCAAGCGCGTCAGTCCAACCGCCGCCACCACTCCAGTCACGATTCCAATCACCGTCATCTTCATTCCTTCGCCTAACATCAGCCGCAAAACATTCCCGCGTTGTGCGCCAAGCGCGATTCGAATGCCGATTTCGCGCGTTCGCTGCCCCACCACGAACGAAATGACGCCATAAATGCCGATGCTCGATAGCAGCAGTGCCAGCGCCGCGAACACGCTGAGCAGGATCATCGAGAATCTCCGCGCCGCAAGCGATTCGGCGATGATCGCCTCCATCGTTTTTGTCTCATACATCACATTCTGGCCGTTCAATTTGGCGATCGCTTCGCGCACCGCTCCCGTTACTCCCAGAGGAGATCCCGCGGAGCGCAGCACAACCCTCGCCTGCGGAGGTCCGGACCACGCCTGATCTGGAATTTGCATGAAAGGCGCGTACATCTGTTCCTGAATCGGTTGCCGGTCCGCTTCAGAATCCAATCCCCAGTGCTTCACGTGTCCCACCACACCGATGATTTCCGGATCGATATTGATAATCCCCACATGAATCCGTTTCCCGATGGGGTCCAGTCCCGGAAAATATTTCCGCGCGAAATTCTCGTCCACCGCGACCACCAAAGGAGAATGCTCATCGTCCCTGGCGTTGATGAACCGCCCCCGCAGCACCGGAATTTGCATGGCCCTCTCATACCCCGGCTCGACGAAATACGAGAGAGCCTGATTCATCTCGCTCACATTCGCGGGTTTTTTCTGGCCCTCGATCCAGAAAGGAAGTTCGTCGTCTCCGGTCATGGGGATAGCCCCGCCGGTGGCGGACACGAACTGCACTCCCGGAATATTTCCCACCGTTTCGTCCAGCTCGCGAATGGCGGCGCGGGTCGTGGCCGGGCTCGCGCCCAGGGACGGCGCGAGCGACACCTCAAAAACCAGCACATTGTGCGAATTGAAGCCAGGATTTACAGTCCAAAGCCGCGTCAAACTCCGAATCATCAGGCCTGCCCCGGTCAGAAGCACGAGCGCCAGCGCCATCTCCGCTACAACAAACACACCCTGGGCGCGGTGTCGCGCGCCGCTGGCGCCGCGGCCGCTCTCCCTCAAAGTTTCCTGAAGGTTCGGCCGCGAGATTTTCAGCGCAGGCGCCAACCCAAATACCACACCCGCCAGAATCGAAACCGCCAGCGTGAAGAGCAGAACGCGCCCGTCCAATCCTACGTCTTCCGCACGCGGCAAGGTCTCCGGCAGCATTCGAATCGCTGCTTGTGTTCCCCATACCGCCAGGCAAGCTCCGATCGCTCCGCCCGCCAGGCCCAGCACGACGCTTTCAGTCAGTAGTTGCCGGATCACACGCCAACGGGCAGCTCCCAGCGCGCAGCGAACCGCGAATTCGTGCGACCGGCTCGTCGAGCGTGCCAGTTGAAGATTCCCGACGTTGACACACGCGATCAGCAGTACAAATCCCACAGCGCCCAGCAGCACCCACAGGTACGGCCGCACTTCGCGCACCATGTCCTGCTTTAGCGGGAGCACCGTCACGCCTGCGCCTTTGTCTTCGTTGGGATAAGTTGCGGCCAAATTCCGCGCAATCTGTGCCATATCGGCCCGCGCCGCCGCCACCGATACGCCGGCCTTCAATCGGCCGATTGCGTCCATGCCTTCGTGAACGTCGCGGTGGTGGAAAAAAGGATCGGTGAATTGCCCCAGCGGGACGTACACGTCCTTCAGGCCATCGAAATTGTTGACGTGAAGATGAAAGCTCGAGGGAATCACCCCCACCACCGTGTAGTCGTTGCCGTTCATGGTGATTCGTTTGCCGAGAATGTCCCCTGCCGAACCGAACTTTCGCTGCCAGAAGCCGGCGCTCACAAGCGCCACTGGTGCGGTGCCGAGCCGATCCTCTTCCGGCACAAAAAGCCGGCCAAGCACAGGCTTCACTCCGAGAATCGGAAAGAATTCTGCTGAAATCATGCCCACCCGCACGCGTTCCGGTTCTCCGCTGCCCGTGATACTAAAATCGTCGCTTCGATAAGCCGCCAGTGATGCAAATGTGGAATTCATCCGCTGCCAATCGAGGAAATTCGGATAGGAGATGGACGATTTTTCGAAGTTTGCCGTGTTCTCGTAAAGGATGGTCAGGTCTTGCGGCCGGGGAAATGGCAATGGATTTAGAAGCACGCCATTCACGATGGAAAAAATCGCGGTGTTCGCACCAATGCCAAGGGCCAGCGTGAGAACCGCAATTACCGTGAAGCCCGGATTCTTCGCAAGCATGCGGACCGCGTAGCGAAGATCTTGCAGTAGAGTTGCCATCGGTAGTTTCTCCCGCGTCGGAGCACACTACCCCTATCGAGCCAAGGGTATTTTCTTGGCGCTTGCGCTCCGTTGAGTTGTCGGAATCCTTGAGTTAGACGGTTGCCGTGCGCGTACCGACGGTTTCTTCGACGATGCGTCCGTCAAAGAGATGAATCGTGCGGTCCGCGATGCTGGCGTAGCGCGGGTCGTGCGTGACCATGCAGATCGTCGCGCCTTCGCGGTGCAGTTGGCGCAGCAAATCCATCACCGCTTCGCTATTTTTCGAGTCCAAATTACCAGTCGGCTCGTCCGCGAGCAGGATGGAGGGCTGGCCTACCAGCGCCCGCGCCACCGCGACGCGCTGCTGTTGACCGCCCGAGAGCTGTGAGGGGTAATGCTTCATGCGATGTGCCATCCCGACGCGCTCGAGCACTTCCTGCACCCGCTTCTTGCGCTCCGCCGCCGCCATGCTTCGGTACGTCAGCGGCAGCTCGACGTTCTCGAAAACCGTCAGGTCGCCGATCAGGTTAAACGCTTGGAACACGAATCCGATCTCGCGGTTGCGAATCCGCGTGCGATCGGAGAGCGAAAGGTTCGCGACCGCCTGACTGTTGATCCAGTAGTTGCCGTCGCTCGGAGAATCGAGCAGCCCCAGGATCGAGAGCAACGTCGATTTGCCGCAGCCCGAAGGGCCGGCAATCGACAAAAATTCGCCGGTCTTGATTTCCAGATGTACGCCCGCCAGAGCGTGTGTTTCCACTTCGTCGGTGTAGAAAACCTTCGTCACACCTTCGAGCAAAATCATCGCTTTTGCATCGCTGTTCATGCGCAGCTCCTTCGCTCTCTAGATACGATTGCTGGGGCCAAAAAAGTTCCCTACTTTAGCTGTACCCGGTCGAAATTATCCCAGGCCGACATGTCGGAGAGGATCACGCTGTCCCCGATCTGCAGCCCCTTGACAATCTCAACGGTGTTCACCGACGTACGGCCCAGCTCCACCTGCACGCGGACGGCTTCCGAACCATCGTTCACAACCTTAAACAGTCCGACGGTGCTGTGTGCTTCACCGTGAACCGGACGGCCCACATACAGCACGTCCGTCAATCGCTCAATCTCAACTGTGCCTTCCACGCTCAAGTCCGGCACCGCGCCTTGCGGCAGCGCCCCGTCCAGCTTCACGTCCACGGTTCGCGTTCCATTCACCACCGAGGGATCGATTCGAATCACATGGCCCGGAATTATGCCGTTGTGCGTGTCGATCGAAGCCTTCTGATCGATTTGAATATCCTTGGCCTGGGTCTCGGCAATCTTCAGCGCCGCCTTCAGCAGCGTCGGCTGGGCTACTTTCGCGAGGGGAGTGCCTTGCGTTACTCGCGCGCCGACATCCACGCTCAGCTCTTGCAGGATTCCGTCGATTCCCGGCCGGATGTGCAAGCGCTCGAGTTGCGACCTCTTCAATTCGTAAAGTGCCCGCGTCTGGTCCACCTTCGATTGCTGCACGGCCACTTGCGCTTCAATCGAGTTCGCAAACGTCTCTACCTGTTTTTCGGCCAACTCGTTCTGCTTCTCCAATTCTTCCGCCTGCACTTCGGAAGTCTTCACGATTAAATCAGAAACCAAGCCGAGCGATTGCAATTTCTCATTCGTCTCCTTCGATAGCAGAGAAGTGTGGTACGCCGAGCGAATCACCGCCGCCTTCGCGCGCTGGTCCATCAACTGGTTCTGCAATTGCGCCTTCAGGTTGTTGAGTTCCGCTTCGGCGCCCTTCAACTGGTATTCGGCGTCCAGCGCCGCTTGCTGGAGCTCCGGATTAATCAGATCGAAAATAACGCTGTTGGCTTTGACGGGCATGCCCGGAAGTAGATAGCGCCGCTCCACCTGTCCGTCCGTGGCCGCTGGAATTACGCGGATCGTCTCCGGCACCAGTGTTCCTAGTCCGCGAACTTCACGCAGCATCGGGCCGCGCTTCACCGTGTCCTTCCAAATCGTGGCGCTGTCCACCGTCGGTGCGGCTGGTTTCAAGCGCGAGAGCGCGCCAGTAATAATCACCGCCAGGATCAGGCCCCCGACGCCGTAAGCAATGCGGCGAATATTCTTCTTTCTCTTAACGTCAGGGCGAACGATGTCCAAGGAAGCTGCCTCGCTTCTTATCTATACATCACATCGCAACTCGAATTCCGGTCTAGCTGGTTGAATAACTATTGTATATTGTTTCGCTTACGGAGGTTTTGCAAGTCGAAAATGCGCCTTCTTGCCCGCTCATGGGAATAAACCGTCCCGCTACCGGACACCGGGGGAACCCTAAAATGGCCCTCGAAGCTGCCTGAAACATCCGCAGTCGGGACACGCAGAAGTTCTAGGTAGGGGATTCGATGCTGGCGCGAATTTCCTGCCAGCGTTTGGGGCGCCTTTTCGCATCGAGGACTTTCTTGCGCAGCCGAATCGATTTCGGCGTTACTTCCACATACTCGTCATCGGCGATGAATTCAATTGCTTTTTCCAGCGTCATTTCCCGCGGCGGAATCAGCCGGATCGCTTCATCCGCAGCCGACGATCGCATGTTCGTCTGCTTCTTTTCCTTCGTGATGTTTACGTTCATATCGTCTTCACGCGCGTTCTCGCCGACGATCATTCCCTCGTACACTTCCACGCCCGGCCCCACGAACATCTCGCCGCGCTCTTGAATCCCCCAGATCGCGTATGCCACCGAAACGCCTGGCCGGTCGCACACCAACGCGCCCGTCAACCGCATCGCCATCTCTCCGGAATATTCCGTCCAGCCTTCGAGCAACGAGTGAATCAGCGCCGTTCCGCGCGTGTCGGTCATCAATTGCCCGCGCAATCCAATCAGTCCGCGCGACGGGATGCTGAACTCCATCCGCACGCGCCCCGAGTGATGGTTCACCATCTTGTTCATCTCGCCGCGCCGCGCTCCGAGCGATTCCATCACGATTCCGATAAACGACTCTGGGCAATCCACTACCAGCAGTTCGAGCGGCTCGAGCCGCCGGCCGTTTTCCGTCTTCACCACGATCTCCGGCTTTCCCACCATCAACTCGTAACCTTCGCGCCGCATCGTCTCGATCAAAATCGCCAGCTGCAATTCGCCGCGCCCCAGCACGCGAAACGCGTCGGTAGTTCCCGTGTCTTCCACGCGCAACGAAACGTTGGTGAGCAATTCCTTTTCGAGCCGCGCGCGAAGGTCGCGCGACGTCACATACTGCCCTTCGCGCCCCGCGAAAGGAGACGTGTTGACGGTGAACACCATGGTCAGCGTCGGCTCGTCGACCGTCAGTGGCGCGAGTGGCGCGGGATTCGCAAGATCGGTGATGCTTTCGCCGATCTGAATTCCCTCCACGCCCGCAATTGCCACAATGTCTCCCGCCACCACTTCGTCCGCTTCGTCGCGTTCGAGACCGCGAAACGTAAACAGCTTCGTAATTTTCGTCGGCTGAATCGTTCCATTCAGCTTTGCGATTCCGACTTCCGTGCCGCGCTTGAGCGTTCCTTCAAAAACCCGCGCAATCGCGATGCGCCCCAGGAAATCGCTGTAATCGAGGTTGGTCACCTGAATCTGCAGCGTCGCCGACGGATCGCCCGAAGGCGCCGGGATCGACGTCACAATCTCCTCGAACAGCGGTTGCAGGTTGGTTGAATCATCGCCCACTTTGCGATGCGCCACGCCCGTCTTCGCATTCGTGTAAATTACCGGGAAATCGAGTTGATTCTCGGTCGCATCGAGGTCGATGAACAAATCGTAGATTTCATCCAGCACTTCGGCAGGACGCGCGTCGGGCCGGTCAATCTTGTTCAGCACCATAATGGGCGGCAACTTTGCAGCTAATGCTTTCTGTAAGACGTATCGCGTCTGCGGCAACGGACCTTCGCTTGCATCGACCAACACTAGCACGCCATCCACCATGCGCAGCGCGCGCTCTACCTCTCCGCCAAAATCGCTGTGCCCCGGCGTATCCACGATGTTGATCTTCGTCCCGTGGTAATCGATTTCCGTGTTTTTCGCCAGAATGGTGATGCCCCGCTCGCGTTCGAGATCGTTTGAGTCCATCACCCGCTCGATCACTGTCTGGTTCGCGCGAAAAATTCCGCTCTGCCGCAACATGCCGTCAACCAGCGTCGTCTTCCCATGGTCCACGTGGGCGATAATGGCGATATTGCGTATCGGTTTCGTCATGTTTCGTCAGCCAAGTTTCGTTCAGCCAAATCTCGTTCAGCAAAATTTCCCACAGCCAAATAAAAAAGGCTGCAAGCGCTGTCTTGCAGCCCCGATGTATTGCCGAGAGGGTCCTTCGGACCAACGAGCAGGAGCAACAAACGCGACCTTATTCTACCATGCGCCCCGTGTTTCGTGACCCTTATCGCCAGCCCCGCGCACCAGATGGTCATCCGTTTTGGCTGGGCTTCCGCGTCGCTCGGCGCTGCGTTCTTGATTCCCAATCGCCATGCTCGAATGCTGAGGCGTATAATCCGGCTACATCGACAGGAGGTGCCAAAATGGCTAAAACCAAGCAGTTCACAGTCATTGTTGGGAATCAACCCGGGGCGCTCGCACAGATCGCAAAAACCCTCGGGAATTCAAAGGTGAACATTCTCGCCCTGTTGGGCACGGCACAGGGGACGAACGCCACGGTGGAACTGGTCGTCGAGGATCCGCGCCGAGCAAAGAAAGCTCTGGACGAAGCGGGGCTCACCTACCAGGAGACTACCGCGGAGGAATACGAACTACAGAACAAGCCCGGTGCGCTGGCGCAATGCTTGGAGAAGCTTGCAGCCAGAGGCGTCAATCTGAATTCGATCTGCGCCACGGCCGCAAAAGGAGGCAAGAAGGCTGTTCTTGTCTATACCGTGGAGGCTGCGGCAAAAGCGAAAGCTGCAACGGCTTAGCAACCGGCAGCATTGCACTCCGCTAGAGCAGAATCGCCAGCGATTCCACCGGAGTGCTTGAGAACCGCGCTCTATGGATTTGGTGTGACGCTTCCCTGGGACTTTGCTTGGCGAAGCCGAGAGACTGACAATGGAACGAAGGCCTCGCAAAAGAGCTGCCGCAAGGTAATTGTTCAGGGTAGCGTGAAAGCGACGAGCGCATCACTCAGTGGCTCTTCGGTGATCTTGGGATGCCCGCCGGCTGCGATCACCACATACTGTTTCCCGTTCGAGCCGACGCGATACGTCATAGGGGTGGCGTGTCCGCTGTCTGGCAACTGCGCTTTCCACAATTCTTTGCCGGTCTCGATATCAAAGGCGCGGATAAACGGATCGAAAGTGCCGGCGATGAAGATCAATCCTCCCGCGGTGACGATTGGCCCTCCCAGGTTGATCGATCCCGGAGGAACCGGCGGCTGCTTACCGCCAAAATCCTGCATCGATCCTAGCGGAATTTGCCACCGAATTTTCCCCTCGCTCATATCCACCGCGGTAAGCAAGCCCCAGGGCGGCGCCGTGCACGGCAGGTCCGATGGCGACTGTAAGAATCGGCGAAACAGCCCATAAGGCGCTCCCGCTTGCGGTGAATATTCTCCCTCCTCGGCGCGAGCATCGTCATGCCAGAAATCGGCGCGTGGGATGAGCTTTACTTTCGCAACCAGGTTGTTTGTGTTGACGACCAAAAGGCCGTGTTGTGGATCATAGGCGTAGCCGCTCCAGGTCATTCCGCCCACATTCCCGGGCACGGCCAGCGTGCCCTGAAGGCTTGGCGGAGTGAAGATACCTTCGTTGCGAAGCCCGTGAATCCAGTTTCGGCAAGTTTCCTGGTCCGCTGGCGTCGGGCCCCAGGCATCTGCTTCCGTTATTTTCTGCGGAGCGAGTGGCGGCGGAGCTGTCGGGAAGGGTTGCGTCGGCGACGCGCTTTCGCCGGGCACATCGCTCTGGGGAACGCGGCGTTCCTTCACGGGAAACACCGGCTTCCCTGTATCGCGATTGAGCACGAAAAGAAATCCGGTTTTGTTGCCCTGTATAACGACCGGCACCTCTTCGCCGTGCCGGCGCAAAGTTGCCAGCAGCGGCGGCGAGGCCGTGTCGTAATCCCAGAGATCGTGATGCACGAGTTGGAATCCCCAGGCGATCTCTCCGGTTTTCGCGTGCAGCGCCACCACGGAATCAGCCCACTTATCATCACCGGGCCGCAACCCGCCGTAGTAATCCGGGCTGGCGCTTCCAGTCGGCACAAAGACTAAATCGCGTTCCGCATCGACGGACATGATCGACCACGCGTTCGCCGCGCCAGTGTGCCACTCGACCGACGTTCCGTTGCTTGAAGTTCCCAGCGCCGCGGCGGGAATCGGGTCCCAACTCCAGCGCAACGCGCCGGAACGCGCGTCAAAAGCGCGCACCACGCCTGCCGGCATCGCGACGCGCTGGTTGTCATCAATGGCCGAGCCCACCACGACAAGATCGTCGATTACGGCCGGAGGCGAAGTCATGTGATACCACCCGGCGCGATAGCCCAGCACCTCCCTGAGGCTCACTTGACCCAGATCGCCGAAATCCAAACACGGCCGTCCTGTCGCTGCATCGAGCGAAATCAATCGCGCGTCCTGAGTGGCTTCATAAATCCGGCGGCGGCACGGCTGTCCCGCCAATCGAGCCGCGTCAAGCCACGTGGACACGCCGCGATTCACCAGCCCATCGCCATAATCCAGCGTTTGATCGATCTTTGGATCGTAGGCCCACCGTTGTTTACCCGTTTGCGGATCGAGTGCGATCACACGATTGAATGGCGTGGTGAAATAAAGCGTCCCCTCCACCAGGATGGGAGTGGCCTCGAATCCGCTTCGCTTCCTGTCGCGGCTGCCGTCTGAAATGTCTCCGGTATGAAAAACCCAGGTAATCTTTAGTTTTGCTACGTTGTCGCGGTTGATTTGCACCAGGGGCGAGTAGCGCATGCCGCCAGGATCGTTTCCGTAGCTCGGCCAATCCGTATTCCCAGGAGCTTGCCCGCCGCGCGCAGCCGGACTCGCCGAAACCACGCAAAAGAAGAGCAGCAATCCGAAGAAACTTCGCCGGTCTTTGGCCGCGGTCATGGCCCCACATGTTCAACGAATTGTTTTGCGAAAGCAACACCGCGAGCGCGACGCCAGTCGCACTGCCAAAAATCTCTCTTAGTAATCACTTGCATACCTCCAAAGCGCGCGCTTCTTCTGCTTTTCTCCGAATTTGCTAGCCTAATAACACGCCGTAGCGTGTTCCCCGGACTTCCTCTGTACCTATGCTCGCCGGTCCCCTGAGGCAATTACCGGGAAACGTGCCTCCCAATCGGCGCGAAGGAGTGGGACGTGAAAACGGCTTGGAGTTATCTCGCAATCCTCGGGGTTCTTGCCATTGGGGGGCCGCCAGCGCTTGCTCAAGTGCAAGGGCAGGCGCAGTCTCCCGCCCCGCAGCAGCCGTTGTCTTCCCAACACACCACCGCGCAGCAGACGAGCGCGCCGCAAGCGGACGCGCCCAAGCAGGAATCGACTCCGCTCTATCGCGTCACCGTCGTGGCCCGCACCACCAAGGCGATCAACTATCGCCATCTGAGCGGCGCCACCAAAATCGATTTCCACGGCACCATCCTTCTGCCGTTTGCAAAGGGCGAAGCCAAGGTCGACGGACGCAAAAGCGCGGTTCGCATTCAGGCGCAGTTCGAAAAGCTCGAGCCGGCCACGCGCTTCGGTCCCGAATTCCTCACCTACGTGCTTTGGGCCGTTTCGCCCGAAGGCCGCGCCGACAATCTTGGCGAAATACAAATCGAAGGCTCGAAAAGCAAGCTCGACGTCACCGCGCAACTGCAAGCCTTCGCGTTGATCGTCACCGCCGAACCTTACTTTGCCGTCACCCAGCCGAGCGAAGTCGTGGTCCTTGAAAATATCGTCCGCCCCGACACCATGGGTAGCGTCGAAGAAATCGACGCAAAATTCGATCTCCTCCAGCGCAATCAGTACACCTACGTGCAGGCGAACGCGCAGCCGATCGCCGATCCGCGCGTTCCGCTAGGCCTTCAGGAAGCGCGCAACGCCATGGCCGTCGCCAAAGCCGCCGGAGCCGAACGCTACGCCGCCGACAGCTTTCAGAAAGCCTCGCAGCTGACCGCTCAGGCGGAAAACTACCACCAGCACAAGGGCGACAAAAAGCAGCTGGAGATGACGGCGCGCGAAGCCGTCCAAACCGCCGAGGACGCGCGCGCCATTACCGTCAAGCGTCGCGAGGAAGAACGCCTGGCGCAGGAACGTCAGGCCGCCGCAGAGCGCGAAGCGCGCGCCAAGACCATGGCGGAACAAGCTGAAAAGGCCAGGCTCGAAGCGCAACTCGCTGCCGAGCGCGCTGCCCGCGAAAAGGCGGAAGCGGAAGCCGCGCGTCTCGCCGCTCAGGCGCAACAACAAGCAGCGCAGGCGGAAGCCGAGAGGGCGCGCATGGCTGGGGAACAAGCCGCGCGGGAACGTGCGGAAGCCGAATTGGCGAAGTCCGCAGCGCAAGTCCAACAGCAAGTGGCGCAAGCCGAGGCGGAAAAATCGCGCCTCGCCGCCGCTGCAGCTGGTGCCGAAAGAGCGCAAGCCGAGGCCGACGCCGAAAAAGCGCGCAAAGCTGCCAGGGATGCGGAGGCCGAGAAAACCAGTCTTCGCGCACAGCTTCTGAATCAGTTGAACTCGATTTTGCAGACGCAGGATACGGCGCGCGGGCTGATTGTAAACATGTCAGACGTTCTCTTCGACACCGGCAGCTACACGCTAAAAGCGGGCGCCCGTGAAAAGCTCGCGAAGATCTCCGGGGTGCTTCTCTCGCATCCCGGCCTGAGTTTGCAGATCGAAGGACACACCGACAGCGTTGGCAGCGACGAATTCAATCAGCAACTTTCTGAGCGCCGCTCCGGAATGGTTCGTGATTTCCTAATCGACCAGGGCGTAGCCGCTTCCACCATCAGCGCCCGTGGCTTCGGCAAAATACAACCTGTCGCCACGAACGAAACGCCCGAAGGCCGCCAGCGAAACCGCCGCGTCGAGCTGGTGGTAAACGGCGCCGATATCGACGCCGATGCAACCCCCAACGAGGCCAAATTCCAGTAACGGGAGCGACTACGGTTGCTGCTTGGCGGCGTCGCGCTCGTGCATCGCTCTTACGTACGACCCGTACTCTTCAATCAGCGGTAGCAGTGCTTGCTTGTCGCTTTGATATTTTTTTGCGACGGCCACCACCTCTTCATATCGATCTTTTGGCGCCACCGACACGCCGTCTTCATCCGCGACAACGCAGTTCCCAGGCGTAACTTCAATTCCGCCGCACCATACCGGAACATTTGTTGGGCGCTGCGAAGAACGGATCACGCGGACGGGTGCTTGAGGATGTCCGCCAAGGCGTGCAAGCGCTTCGAGTCGGCCGGAGTTTTTGCCGTGGACGCGCTTTCTTCGACGGACGCCGCCATTCCCTCCAGCTTGGCCACGTTGCTCTTGCTCATGTGCGAGCTCTCGGCGCTGTTGATGGCCTTCTCGAGAGCCGCGATTCGGTCCGCTGGCAAAGCCTGGGAGCGCGACAACTGGTCGAGGTAGGCTTTGGCCACGACCAGCTGCGACGGCCACTCGAGCTTTTGCTGGTTCTGCACGTTCAGCTCACGCACCTGAACCGTCTTGGCCGCGTCGATTTCGTTCTGCGTGAGGAACTTGGTCGGCGTCAGTTCGAAGATATCCAGGCCGCGGGCAATTTCCGAACCATAGATGTGGCCGTTGTACCAGTAGGCCGACCACTCGCCGCCGAGCACCAGCATTTTCGGATCGATCGGCCCGCGGTCGAAATAGGCAATCTCAAAAGGGTGCGCCGCGTCGGTAAAGTCCACCACCGAGACGCCGCCCTGGTACCAGGCCTGCACTTCGATATCGCGTCCGGGAACCGGGATCAGCGAGCCGTTGTGAGCCACACAGTTCTCCGTGTCGCTCTGCGCGGCCGGCAGCTTGTAATAGCTCGCGAAGGTCAACTTGTCGTCTTGGAGATGGAAGATGGCATCCGCGCCCCATTTGTTCGGGTCGGTCGGACGGCACCGCGCCCCCAGGCCGCCGCCCCACTCGTCGGTAAACACAACTTTGGTGCCGTCGTTCGAGAACGAAGCCGAGTGCCAGTAGGAGTAGTTAGGATCGTTCACCGCATCCACACGCTTCGGGTGCACCGGGTCCTTGATATCGAGCAGTATGCCGTTGCCCGAGCACGCGCCCGCCGCCAGACCGATGGCCGAGTAAACCGTGATGTCGTGGCACTGGTCCGAGTCCACCGGTTTGTGATCCTTCTTGTCATGGCTGCCGCCGTTGCTCAGACCGTTGAGCGCGCCGGTGCGCGGATCGATGAACACGCGAGGGCTGGACACCACTTTGGCGTCCTGCGGCGCAGCCACCGGAACCTTGATCACTTCAATGCGAAACAGCGCCGTATTCGGATCCTTGTCCGGCTTTTCGCGCGAGCACCCCGCCAGTTCTTCCCATTGACGCACAAACGATGTCCCCGAGACGTAGATATAAACGTTGTCCTTATCGTTCGGATCCACCACCAGCGTGTGCGTATGCGAGCCGCGGCACGTTTGCACCGCCGCCACTTGCTTCGGGTTCTTGACGTCCGAAATGTCGAAGATTCTCACGCCGCGGAAACGGTCTTTTTGCGGCGCCGGCGGGCGACGTTCTTTTTCATGCCCTGCAGGCGGCGGAGGTTCCGGCGGAAAGCCCTGCGTGCCGCAATCGAGGCGGCCATTCGGCATCTCCACCGACATGAACAGCAGGTTTTTGTATACCGAGACGTCGCCTTGCCCGCCCGGGCACACCAGCGAAGTGAGCAACGCGGCGTTCGCCGGGTGAGAAATGTCGTAGATATTCACGCCGTAAAAGTTGCCCTGGAACAGGTGGTTACCCTGGAAGGCGAGGTCCGAGTTCGCGAAGGCGAGTTGCGCGATCACCAGCTGCAGCTCTTTCGGCAGCTTCGAGATGTCGCCGCCGACGCCGAGCTGGCCGAGCGTCTTCTGCACCTTCGGATCATCGGGCTCAGAGGACCCCAGTTGAAAGGCGTCCGGCTTCTTGAGCAGCAGGAGGTGCTTTATGCCCATCGACGCTTCACCGGCGTCATACATCCCCGGCGTGAGCTTGAAGCGGGGATCGTTCGCGTCCGATCCCGTCATCCCCGGCGGCAGCGGCGCAGCCGGCTGCGGAGCAAATGGATTTCCGTCGTCTTGGTCCGCGTCGGCGGCTGGCTGCGCCGACGGCGGAGCGGCCGGCGTCTGCGCCTGCATCCGGCTCATGCCGGAACAAAAAATAATCGCGACCACCGCCACACGGGAAACAACACTGGACACTCGGTTCATCGTTTCTCCTCTAACGGTTTTTTCTCTAACATAGCCTGCATAATCCTGATCTCGGCCCGTTGTGAATTGTCCGCATCCGTCGCGAAGTTGAACAGGTCGGCATCCTGTCCCGCGCCGGCGGAATCGAACAAATCCTTCACCATGGTGAGCGCGCCACCGTGGTGCTGAATCATACCGATCAAAAACAGGCGGTCGAACTCCGCGCCCTTCGCTTTCCGCAGCGCCTCCATCTGTTCCGGCGTAAGCATGCCAGGCATAAGAGCCATCGGTTGACCCGACATTTGCATGTCCGGCATTCCCGGCATCGCCATGGGGACTGATTCTCCGCGAGCCGCCAGCCACCTCTGCATTAACTTTATTTCGTCTGACTGCGAGCTACTGATTCGCGCCCCCAGCGACCGCAGTTCCTTGTTCTGCGTATGCGAGGGAATCAGCGCGGTCATCTCCACCGCCTGCGAATGATGCATGATCATGCCCTGCATGAACGCCACATCCGCCCGCGATCGCGGCGGCAGGGTGGCCTTGGTCGACGGCGGCAGTCTCTTGCTCGGCTGACCCGGCGCACCCGGCTGCACCACAACAGGCGTCGCCGCGGAATCAGTCTGCTGTGCGAGCGCAGGGGAGGAGAAGAAACCTGTGGGAGCGCTCGCCACCAGGAGCATGCCGCACAGCACCGCGGTTCCCCTCGAAGAGAGGCGCTTGCGCTTGCGGCGAAAACGATGCAGCTTCCACTTCGTTGCATAGCTAAACATGTCAGTGCTCTCGCTATAAGGAAGCGGCAAAACGCAAGACGGAGAAATGCGGCGGCCAAGGAACTACGCCGGCGATTACGTCGAAGCAGCAGCATAGACCAAAAGTGCGGGCGATAGCAACGCTTAGAAAGCGCTTGGAACCCAGAAGCAACGCGGTAGTCAAGTGGCCGGCTGTGGTGTCGGGACAAACGTGTCGAACTGTCGCAACATTCATGCATGCGAGCGCTCGTTATGGTTTCGGGCATCTGCCCCCGCAGCGGCGTTTCGCTCGCCGATTGTGCTATGCTCCCGCCGCTCAAGCGTTCCTAGGAGGCGAGGTGATGAATGCCGCGGTAAACCTCAATATGGTTACGACCGCATTCGAACTTCCCGGCTACCGCATCGTGCGCAACCTGGGCCTAGTCCGCGGCGTTACCGTGCGCTCGCGCAGCATTCTGGGGAACCTCGGCGCTTCTCTTCAGACCATCGTCGGCGGGAACATTACGCTGTTCGAAGAGATGTGCGAGAAGACGCGCGAAGAATCGCTCGAGCTGATGTTGGAACACGCCGCGCAGCACGGCGCGAACGCCGTGATTGGCGTGCGCTACGACGCCACCGAAGTGATGCAGGGCGTCACCGAAGTACTTGCCTACGGCACGGCAGTGCAAGTCCAGCCCGCGACTTCCTGAGACGCGAGTTCCTGCTACGCGCGCGATACGAAGTTCAAAAAAATGAAGAGGATCTAAGATGGAAGAGGTAATGATAGCGCACGCGGAGGCGACGGACTAAAATGGCGGCTGGGAACCAGAAGGAGCGATTCATGGACCTGACGCCCAGATTGGTCTCGGGAGTTTTTGCCGTTGCGGTGTTGTCGACAGCGTTCGCTGTCCGCGCTGGTGCGCCTCGCACTCGGGCGGCGCAGCCCCCGAGCGATAAAACAAAGACTCAAACGGTGCAGTTTCCAAGCGGCAAAGAAACGGTCGATGGTTTTCTCGCAACGCCCGATTTGCCGGGACGCCATGCGGCGCTCATCGTGATTCACGAATGGTGGGGACTCAACGACTGGGTGAAGGAACAAGCCGTTAAGTTGGCGGAACAAGGTTACGTCGCGCTGGCCGTCGATCTCTATCGCGGCAAGAGCACGGCCGATCCGGGCGAAGCACACGAACTGATGCGCGGACTTCCGCAAGACCGCGGCATTCGCGACCTGATGGCTGCGTACGATTATCTCAGCACGCGCCCGGACGTGACGCGAGACCGCATCGGCTCCATCGGATGGTGCATGGGCGGCGGATTTTCGATCGAGCTGGCAATGCATCAGCCGCACTTGGCTGCTTGTGTCGTGAACTACGGGTCGCTGCCCACCGACCCCACGGATCTCGGACAGATCGTTGCGCCGGTACTCGGAAACTTCGGCGCCGAAGACCACGGTATTACGCCTGCCGATGTACATTCGTTCGAGAAGACCATGCGCAACCAGGGAAAGCGCATCGATGTTAAAATTTACGAGGGCGCCGGGCATGGTTTCGAGAATCCTAACAACACGAAAGGCTATCGCCCGGACGATGCCGCCGATGCCTGGAAGCGAACGGTCGATTTCCTGAGCCACACGATGAAATAAAATGCCGTGCTGTTCTCTCGCTCGGCGCCCTCGGATTTTCCCGCCGGATTCCCGAACGGGCCGCGCAATAAGCCGGACTGAACCGCCGCGCCGCAACGTTACTTCTACGCCAACAGATTCCTTCTTGCTTCGCATGTACCATTGCAGGCTGCGGCGCATCCAATTACGCTGATTCGGGGCATCGAGGTGTGCGGGTGGACGAGCGGTTCCAAGACAATCGGCCGATCGACGAGCAGATTCGATCCAGCGAGCGCGGAGTGCGCTTCGCGGCAATTTCCGCGGCGTTCGCGTTGGCGTTGATGCTTTTCCTCGGGTTGAAACCCGCTTCGGCGCGCGCAGCTTGGCAAAGATTTGCGCGCATCATCGACCTCAAGAGCGATCCTGTTTCGGCATCACCTGCAATATTCCCGGAACATGTGCACGAGGCGCTCGCGAGAATGAAACCGCAGGAACAATCGGAACTGCTTCTCGAAGGCGCAATCGATCACCATTCGGGTGCGATCGAACAGCTTTCAAGTCACGTCGACGGCTGGCGGGGCCACTTGAACATGGATCCAAGGCTTTCCGGCGATCTCAACACGGCGCTGAATTCGAATGATCTTCGGGTGCGCGCCGCGGGAATCGAAGTGGAACTCGCGGCATACAACCTCGCGAAGACGCCTCGCGACGCGCAGCAGCTGATGAAGCGCATCGAGAAAGACCCGCCTGCGCGGCCATGGGCTTTGTGGATGCTGGGCGCGATGGGAAATCGCGGCGTGGAACCGGAGCGCACGCTGAAGCTTCTCGACCGGTATTCGCATGATCCGGATGAGAAGACACGCTTCTGGGCCGTCGAGGGAATGTCTTTGCTGGGCAGCGACGCCACGCTCGAGCCGATGCTCGAAGTTTTCCGCCACGATTCGTCGCAGGAAGTCCGCGAAAGCGCAGGACGCGGGATCGCGCAGTCGGGGATGTTGACGAAAGAGCAGCGAATGAAGGCCGTCCCCGCGCTTCTCAACTACGCCGAAGATCCGGCGCTCGATTCCAGCACGCGTTCATGGGTGTTTCAGGCGCTGCGCGACATCACCGGCGAAAGCCTTGGCAGCAATGCTTCCGGTTGGCGCAGTTGGTGGATCGAAAACGCCCGCCGTTGAAATCCCCTTCTTCGAGCTAACCGCCTCCACGGCGCGCGCAGGGCTCTGTTTCGCCGGCGCCTAGGTTTAGAGGGGTTGCGGCGGCGTGAGGTACGCCCAGCGCTCGACCAGCGTCTTGGGCATTGGAGTCATCGGCCTTTCCCTCAGGCGCCGGCCGCCTGACTGCGAAACTGGTCTTTGAATTCCTCGAGGAACTGGTCGAGTTCGACGGGCGGCCTCCCCAGCAATTCAGGCAATACGTCGGTCACTTCACCGCCATGACCATTCTTGTAGTATTGCTGAAGATCCAGCAGGGCATTCACTTGCCATTCCGGCATGCCTAGGTCGAGCATGCTTTTTCGCTGCGCTGCTTCCGGTACATCGACGTACTTGATCGGTCGATTGGCAACGCGCGTAATTCGGTCGGCAAGCTCGGCATACGTGACGGCCTCCGGGCCATTCAGTTCGTAGGTTTTCCCGGTGTGCTCGCCGGGCGAAACGAGCGCTTTCGCCACGACAACGGCAATATCCCGGACATCGAGATAACTGGTTCGCCCGTTTCCCATCGCCGCATAAAATGCTCCTTGCGCGCGAATGCTCGGCGCCATGTACGCCAGAATGTTCTGCAGGAAGCTATTCGGCCTGAGAATCGCGTAGGCCAATCCGGAGGCCTTCAGCCGGTCTTCCACAATGCGGTGCCAACTGGGAAACGATTTCGGGTAATCTCCGGCACCCAGAGCCGAGTTCAGCACGATGAATTTCACACCGCTTTCCCGGGAGACATCGATCACATTACTTTCCAATTCCACCAGCGCCGGAATCGGGGAACACACCAGGTAAACGGCGTCGACACCTGCGAGAGCGCGCTGGATGCTCTCCTTGGAAGAAAAATCTGCGATTATGGTGGAGACACCCGCCGGCGCTTTGCGCGTATCGTCCTCGCTGCGATACATCGCGCGAAATGGCGTGCCTGTCTTGCGCACTTCCTCGAGGACGGCGCGGCCTACGGTTCCCGAAGCTCCGGTGACCAGAATCATCGCTATTCACCTCGCGAGCGCAGAATAAACAAGGGTTCACTTGCGCTCAGTTTTTCCAAAGAAATGGTATAACGGCGGGATAGATTGCGGAAGTACGCACAAAAAAGTAAGGGCCGGCACAACAGCAGGGAATCGGCCAACAAACAGGGGCCAGCCAAAATGAAAGATCATCACGGATGCCCGGTGCAAGCGACCATCAATGTTCTTTCCGGCAAATGGAAGGTGCAGATTTTGTGGCGCCTCTCATTCGGCGAAATGCGTTTCGCCGAACTTCGCAGAAAACTGCGGTCGGTTTCAGAAAAGGTGTTGACCGATCAACTTCGCCAACTAGAAACCGACGAGGTGATTCAACGCCGCGTTTCTGCGTCGATTCCTCCGGCGGTCAGGTACTCGCTCAGTGCCGAGGGCCAAAAGCTGGTGCCCATGTTGGCGTCGCTCTGCGATTGGGGCAGCACGCATTTTCACATCAAACCGAATCTTCCCCGCCAATCCGCGAAAGTGTAGAACGCCTTCAGAACCGGAACAGCATGCCTGTTCTGGGGGTCTCGAAACACCGACGATGCGTTTGGTTCTTAGGCGCTTGCGGTCATAGGAGTTTTTTCGGCTCCCGGTCAGAGGTCGGAAGGCGCTCCGTTAAGCGGTCAAGAAATCCAACTTGTCCTTTTAGGATGCGCGTCCTGGCCTCTTCGATCGAAAACCAAGCAGCGCGATCCACCTCTGGGAACTCTTGCGTCCTGCCGGACTTGGGTGGCCATTCGATCGAAAAGACGTTGCTGCGGATTTCTGCCGGAGCGCAGTTGCCTTCGAAAGCCCATGCGGTAATGACCTTTCCGCTCGGCTGCTTGAGGTCGTCGAGAGGCAGGAATTCCCCGACAGGTTTAATCCCGGTTTCTTCTTCGAATTCGCGTTTGGCGGCTGCCAGCGTATCCTCGCCTGTCGTGCACTCACCCTTGGGGATCGACCACGCGCCCAGATCCTTCTTATGCCAGAACGGCCCGCCCGGATGCACCAGGAAAACCTCCACGGCAATGCGACTGCGGCGGAACATCAGCAAGCCTGCGCTGACGGGTTTCATGTGTGGAAGATCCTAGGTGGGAGGTTGCCGTTTGAGGCGGGTAAGATTTTCGCATCCCAGGTCCAGGCCGACGTCACAAGCTTTTTTGAAGAGTTCGGCAGCGCGATTCAAATCCTTCGGCACTCCCCGGCCGTGCTCGTAGAGCAAACCCAGGAAGTTACAACCCGGCGCATGGCCCCCATCACAGCCGTGCGAATAGAGCCGGGCGGCTCGGTTCAGATCCTGCGGCAGATTCTCACCCCGTGCATACATCAAGCCGAGATTGGTGCACGCTACTGGGACGTTTGTGTCGCACCCACGCTGGAAGAGCTCCGCGGCGCGATGGGGATCCTTGGGCACGCTTTCTCCCCTCAGGTACATCAAGCCAAGATTGGTGCATCCGCCGGTACCGCCTGCGTCACAGGCGCGCTGGTAAAGATTTGCGGCGCGAGTCAGGTCCTTGGGCACTCCTTCTCCCTTGTAGTACATCAGACCTAGGTTATTGCAGCCTTGACGCTCGCCGCTATCACAGGCCTTGCGGTTAAGGCCAGCGGCTCCGGACAGATTTCCACTCTTGTAGAGCGAGAGAGCTTGTTCATAGAGAGGCGCAGGCGGAGTCGAGGGGGATGTGCGCGTCGCCGGAGATTCAGGTTGCTTAGCGGCTCGCGCATTGTCGTGAGCGTCAACCGCGAGCTCTTTCTGCGCGGTCCCCTGCGGGGCGGCTGCCGCGGCCGGTTTGGGCGATACGGCAACGGCATGACCGCTTGCGTTCGGTGCTCCGCTCGATGGAGAGGTTGCCGCTGCGGGAGGTTGGCTGGCAACAGGCGGTGTCGAGGTGACCGGCGCAGGAGCGACCTGCGCGGTGATGGAGGGCTTGCGCTTGAAGTACAGAACGGCAAACACAATCACCAAGACCGCCAGGCCCCCCAATGCGACGTAGAGCCACGAAGTGCCGGCACTTTGCCCTTGGGCGGGTGCCGAGACGGATGGCGCGGAGCTCGCGCGAAACGCGGAGGCGGGCGTTGCGGCTGCAGATGCAGATGCCGCCGAGCTCTTTCGTTCGATTACCGGAACATCCCGCGAAAGGAGCGTTTGCACGTTGTGTACCAGGCGCTCGAGATGCTGCTCGAGCGGTGGAGTGAGCGCGTCGAGCCAGTGAACGTTGCCGATGAAGTAGTCGAGCGACCTGCCCGGCTTGACGTTTTCGATGCGAAACGGAATGACGGCCACGCCGGCGCTGACGGCTCGTTCAATTTCCTTGGGGATGTGCGGAGAAGCGTTTGATTTTGACGAGAAAACCAAAACCATGACGCGGCAGCCGCGAATCGCATCAATGATGGCTTCTCCGTACGCCATGCCGGGAAGCACGTCGCGCGGAGCGATCCAGCAGCGGACGGCGTGGGACTCGAGCATCGCGCAAGCCGCGTCGGCTACCGTTTTATCTTCTGACGCGTAACTGATAAAGACGTCATAAGCCATCGCCGAACCTCCGCCTCGCTATTGCGAGGCGCGAGGCGGATTCTAGCATTCTGGCTTGGTGGTGTTTCGAAAAATCGGGAAACAATACCGTCGGCAGGCCAAGGCGCTTGCCTACTTTCAGACTGCCCGCCAATTGAGTCTTTTGTGTATGCTAGGCAGCTTAAGCGGAGGTGAGCGTTGATTCGAATTTGCCAAATTGGACTGGCGGCATTTGTGCTGCTGGTTCTTCTCTTGAGCGCGCGTTCGAGCGAAGCGCAGCAATATCCCGTAAGCGCTTATCAGGAAATGCGGTGGAGAATGATAGGTCCATTTCGTGGAGGAAGGACGCGCGCTGCTACTGGCGTGCCCGGCCAACCGAACGTTTTTTACGTAGGGCAAGGCGATGGCGGAGTGTGGAAGTCGGACGACTACGGCCGCACGTGGACGCCTATTTTCGACGATCAACCCTCGCAATCCATCGGCGCCATTGCGATAGCTCCGTCAGACCCCAATGTTGTTTACGCCGCGAGCGGCGAGGGCCTGCAGCGCCCCGACCTTTCCGTGGGCGATGGAATTTACAAGTCGACGGATGGGGGAAAGACCTGGACGCACCTGGGCTTGCGCGACGGCCAGCAGATTCCCGGGCTGGTTGTCGATCCGCGCGACCCGAACCGAATTTTCGCGGCGGTGCTCGGCCATCCCTATGGCCCAAACAAAGAGCGCGGAATTTTTCTCTCTACCGATGGCGGGCGGAACTGGAAGACGGCACTCTACAAAGATGAGGATACCGGCGGGTCGGACGTTCAGATCGACCCTACGAATCCCGATGTGATGTACGCCTCCTTGTGGAAAGTCCGGCAAGGGCCGTGGGAAGATGGAAATAAGTACGATAAAACCGGCGGAGGACTTTTCAAGTCCACGGACGGCGGAAACACCTGGCGCCCGCTGACGAACGGACTGCCGAAGAATCTCGTGCAAATTTATGCAGCCATTTCTCCAAGCCAGCCAAGCCGGCTGTATGCCACGGTTGGCACCACGGAACGCGGCGACTACTCCTCTGGCGTGGGCCTGGGAGTTTATCGCTCCGATGACGGAGGCGAGAACTGGTACCGCGCAACGTCCGACGCGCGGCCTGCGTACCGAATCGGCGGAGGCGATCTGCCGGTGCCGAAAGTGGATCCAAAGAATCCAGATGTCGTGTACAGCACGAGCATCGTCACCATGCGCTCATCCGACGGGGGCAAAACGTGGGTGAGTTTTCGCGGCGCACCGGGCGGCGACGACTATCAGAACATCTGGATCAATCCGGTGGATCCAAAAATTATTCTTCTGGTCAGCGACCAAGGCGCGCTGGTCACTGTAAACGGAGGGGAATCGTGGAGTTCCTGGTACAACCAGCCGACCGCGCAGCTTTACCATGCCGGAGTGAGCAATACCTTTCCTTACCGTGTTTGCAGCGGGCAGCAGGAAAGCGGATCCGTGTGCATCTCGAGCCGCGGAAACGACGGTGAAATCACATTTAGAGATTGGCATCCGGTAGGCGCGATCGAATATGGATACGTGGCTCCCGATCCGCTTGATCCCGAAGTCGTTTATGGAGCTGGCCGGAAGGAGGTCTCGCGGTTTCACTGGAGCACCGGACAAGTACAAAACGTGACGCCAATTCCCGACAGCGGGACCAAGTATCGCGCCGATCGCACGCAGCCCATCCTGTTTTCGCCGGTCGATCCGCACATTCTGTACTATGCGGCGAATGTTTTGTTCCGGACCACGAACGGCGGCGAATCCTGGCAGGCCATCAGCACCGATCTTGCCCGCGAAAAACCGGGCATCCCCGCAAGCCTCGGCAACCTTGCCGCGGAGGACGCCAAAGCCGACAAACAACGAGGAGTGATCTACTCGCTCGCGCCGTCTTTCAAGGATGTCAACACAATCTGGGCTGGAACGGACGACGGTTTGTTCTGGATTACCCGCGACGGCGGGAAAAACTGGGCGAACATATCGCCGCCGGAGCTAACGGCGTGGAGCAAAGTGACGCAGATCGCGGCTTCGCATTTCGATGATCAGTCGGCATATGCTTCGGTAAGCCGCTTCCGCGTCGACGATCTTCATCCTTATATTTATCGCACGCACGACAGCGGCAAAACGTGGCACCGAATCACCACCGGCCTCCCGGATAACGCTCCGGTCGACACCGTGCGCGAAGACCCAGTCCGCAAAGGCCTGCTGTTCGCCGGCACCGAGACGAGCGTCTGGGTTTCCTTCGACGACGGCGATCGCTGGCAGTCGCTGCAATTGAATTTGCCGCATACCTCCATGCGCGATCTGTGGATTCACGATGATGATTTAATCGTGGCCACCCACGGCCGCTCATTCTGGATCCTCGACGACATCACTCCTCTGCGACAAATCGACAAATCAGTCCGATCGATAATGGGCGGGAATGAAATACCTGGTTCTTCGATGACCGCGGTATCAGGGCCATCTGCTCATGTGCAGGGCAGGGGGGCGACCATTGGCTCTGCCACCGTCGACGATACGTTTCTATTCGAGCCCGCTCTTGCTTACCGCGTGCGGCGCGACACCTATACGGATACTCCGATGCCGCCCGATGAGCCAATGGGCAAAAATCCTTCTGACGGTGCGATCATCGATTATTCCTTGCGCGATTCCGTCAGCGGGACTGTGACTCTCGAGATTCTCGATTCACGCGGAGCCGTCGTTCGCCGCTACGCGAGTACCGACACACCCGACATGACCCAGGAACAGCGCGAAAAACAATTGATCCCGCTTTACTGGTTAAGAACGCAAAAAACTCTTTCCACCGCACCTGGAATGCACCGCTGGGTATGGGACCTCCACTATCCGACGCCGGATTCCACACGACACGAATATCCGATTTCAGCGGTCCCTCGCGACACACCGCGATTGCCGCTCGGCCCGCTAGCGGTCCCGGGAGAATATACTGTCAGGCTCACCGCAGACGGACACGGCTACACAGCCCCTCTCACCGTAAAAATGGATCCGCGCGTAAGAATATCCGCGGCAGCCCTCGAACAACAATTCAAAACCGAAAGCCGCCTCGCATCCCTGATGACTCGCAGCACGCACGCAATCATGGAAGCGCGCTCGCTTCACGAACAACTCGAGAAGCTTTCGAGCCAGGCAACCGACTCGCTGAGCGCATCCATCAAGGAACTTGATAAGAAAGTTGCTGCTCTTTTGCCAGGGTCTGGTGAGAATGCTGCCGCGGCGCCGACGTTAACAAGCGTCAACGGCTCAGTAACGACCCTGTACGGCGAAATCGATCGTTCCGACGCCGCGCCAACTTCTCAGCAAGCGGAAGCGGTATCAAAAATCGAAAAAGATTCTTCAATCGCGACGAAACAATGGGACCAACTGAAATCTCAGGAGCTGGCGGCGCTGAATCGCCAACTCAGCGGCGCCGGCCAGCCGGAAATTCATCTCGATTCGCACGGCGAAGCGAAGGAAGCGGAGGATCAAGACATCGACTGAGTGCGAATTGTTTCTCGCAGTACGGCCTTTGGACATGGCGGAAGGAGAAATGGTTCAGCGACGGTGCCTTGCAACCGTAACGTTGACCTGCCGAATCGAGTGCCTTAGACTCCCTTAACGATGATGAGACCCCGCTCACGCTCGCGGACTAGAGCAATCCTGCCTACCGAAGCCGAGCTTCTCATCCTGGACGTGCTATGGGAAGCAGGGGAAGGCACCGTACAGGACCTTGTTGATCGATTACCATCGAATCCTCGCGCGAATTACAAAACCGTTCAGAGTCTGCTGCGAATCATGGAGAACAAGGGCTTCGTGCAGCACACGACGCGCGGAAGAGCCTTTGTGTTCGTTCCGCGCGTGGCTCGCGATGAAATCGGGGGAGTCTCGGCGAAGCTCCTCCTTGACCGGAATTTCCATGGCTCATACGCGGCGTTGCTGGTGAATCTGCTCGATAGCAATCATATAAAGAAGCAAGAGCTGGATGAACTCGAAGCACTGATTCAGCGATATCGAGAGCAAAAAATGAACGGCGAAATGTCGAAATAAAATGGCCTCGATTCAGCACTTCACGGGACTTGAACTGCTGGCCAGCGGCTTTCTTCGGATTCTAGCTGCCTTCGTGCTCGTCTTCGTGCTGGCTCGATGGAACCGACGACCCCATCTTCGTCATGCCCTTTGGCTTTTTTTTCTGATCGCTGCGAGCTTTTACTGGTCGACCCTTTTTACCCAAGCCCTGAAATCGCAGCTTTTCACCAACGTCGCTACTCCTTCAGTCACCGCAGGAGCACCGGTCACTGCCGCTGGCGCGCCGGCCAGAATTACACTTCTATTCCGGTGGGACAAACGCCTGGAATCAGCGGCTGGGGGACTCATTTGGGCTTATGCAGGTGGCGTCATCCTCATGCTGGTTCGCTTGGCGCGCCGCAGGCGGTCACTGCGTCAAGCCCTGGCGAAAGCGCGCCCGGTTGAGCCCAGCATCGTCGGCAGGTTTGAAACGGAATGCCGCCGCCTGGGGATCTCGCGATGCCGGATTGTGGAATTGCCTGGGCTTTCTTCACCGGGTACGGCTTATACGTGGAAGCCGGTGGTACTGATTCCCGGGGACCTGTGCAGCTATCTCGACCGCGAGCAGTTCATCGATGTTCTGTACCACGAATTAATGCACGTTCGACGTCTGGACTTTCTCTGGGGCACACTGGGAGACTTCGCTTGTTGTTTGTTGTTCTTTCACCCTGCCGTCTGGTTGGCAGTAAGACATCTGGGCCGCGAACGCGAGCTTGCTTGTGACCAGGCGGTCATGGAGCTGCGACACGGACGTCGGACGGATTACGCCACATGCCTCGCGCGATTGGCGCGCCGGCGCGTTCTGGGCAGCCAGCTTGACCCACCCTCGCATCTGGCATTGCTGAACTCCTTTTTGGCGTTTCGAGTACGGACTTTATTAAGCGAGAATCGGCGCCCCAGCCGCACCATGCAGAGCGTCGCGGTTTCTGTAAGCCTAATCGCCGTGTTCGTTTTCTTCGCCGCGTGGTCCTCTCTATCCCTGGCCATCGAGCTGGCTCCGGCACCCACAGCCGGCGTTTCCCAAGTGAAAGGCGGCTATGTAACGGCCCCCCAGAAACGAGTGGCTCGACGCGGGAAGCCCCACGGGCGAACCGCGGAGACTCAAATACCGCTACAGATTCCGCTTACACCTCCCGATGTTGCCTGGATGGCAGAAGAGATTAAGTCTCTACCAGCAAGCGGCAATGTCGACGCGTGGAGGGTTTCTTCACAGATCGGATCGGGAGGATCGCCGGAAACTCGCGATCCGTCCGCGTGGGATGAAGCGCCGCCCCTGAAACCGGTAACCACACTCCCTTCGTGGCGGCGGACGGTGATGGACGCTGCCATTGGCGCTTTGGGACGTGTTGCTCAGGGAAGAAGAACGGACGAAAAAGACTGACTTTTGTTCGACGGGTCGTTCTGCCTGGTACCAGCGCAATTCTCGCTGTGCGTACACTTTCCTAATATCGTCACCGTAGTAGACGCCCGGCGTAGGCGTGTAAAGCAACCTTTGGGATTGCGCTTGACTCTTAGTCTTAAGGAGTTAAGACTTACTCAGCAAGATGGATTGTGAATGGCCTGGCAGTGACTTTAGGTTGCCGTTGGCCCGGGGATGCTGCCGTTGTGCGGAATTGCGGGCTTTACCCACAAAGACTGGGTTCCTGACCCCAGTCGCATTCGACAGGCGACAAGCACACTGGTCCACCGCGGACCCGACCAGCAAGGTGTGTTCGAAACGCACGCCTTTTCGATGGGCGCAACACGGCTAAAGATCATCGATCTCCAGTCGGGAGACCAGCCTCTTACCACCGAGGATGGCGATGCGACCATCGCATTCAACGGCGAAATCTACAATCATGAGGAGCTCCGGGCCGAGCTTCAGCGCCGGGGACATCGATTCCGTACTCATTGCGATACGGAAACAGTTCTTCACGCGTTCGTCGAGTGGGACACCGACTGCTTCGCGCGACTGCGGGGAATGTTTGCAGTCGCCGTATGGACCAAGGCACGCCGCCGTCTGGTACTAGCGCGCGATCGGATGGGGATCAAACCCCTTTACATCGCGCGCCACCGAGAAGACTTGTTTTTTGGCTCAGAGCTAAAGGCGATTCTGATCCATCCGGAAATTGAACGCCGTCTGAGCATGGAGGGCCTGGATTGTTACCTGTCACTCAACTATGTGCCCTGCCCGTGGACCCTTATTGACGGAATCAAGAAGGTTCCGCCCGGACATTGGCTGCAGTGGCGTGATGGAGAGGTCTCCTCGGAGGCCTACTGGCAACTGCCTTTCGATCAACGACGCAAATGGAGACTGCCGGATGCCCAGCAAGAGCTCGACTCACTCCTGAAGCAATCCATGAAGGAGCATCTGATCTCGGATGTTCCCCTGGGCGTATGGCTCAGCGGAGGTATCGATTCCTCGACCGTGCTGCACTATGCCTCGAAGGTGTCTAATTCGCGGCTGAAAACATTTTCGATCTCCTTTCTGGGCCGAAGTTTCGACGAGAGCGCTTATATTCATAAAGTAGCCGCCCATTACGGTACCGACCATACCGAATTGGACTTGAATGCCGGCTCGAATCTGCAGGACGCGATTGAAGAATTCGCATTCTACTCGGATGAACCAAGCGCCGACGCCGGGGCCTTACCTGTTTGGTTTCTGTCCAAGCTGAGCAAAACAAAAACTACGGTTGCACTCAGCGGCGAAGGGGCTGACGAACTGTTCGGCGGCTATCTAACATACCGCGCAGACTGGCTTGCAACGCGAGTGCGCCAATTGCCGGTGAGTATCCTTGGAGCGGCCCTCGATCCGATGCGTTTTTGGCCGGTCTCGGACGAGAAGATCAGTTTCGACTACAAAGCGAAGCGTTTTCTTGAAGGTTGCCGGATGCCTGCGGAGCGTGCTCACATCTACTGGAACGGCACGTTCTCCGAGGCGGAGAAGCGTTCGATGTTGCGGGTTCCCCTTCCGGGTTCGCTCGACAGCATACTCGGAGAGATGCGGCGTTTGCCTGCTGCGAACGATCGCCTGGCGCCATATCTCTGGTTTGATCAGAAATACTTTCTGGCGGACGACATTCTGGTCAAGTCCGATCGAATGAGCATGGCTCATTCGGTGGAAGTGCGGCCGCCATTCCTCGACCATCGGATTGTTGAGTTCGCCAGCACCTTGCCCGCAAGCTTCAAGATTCGCGGTTCATGCCAGAAATTCGTTCTCAAAGAGTTGATGAAGAACAAGCTGCCGCATTCGATTCCGTGGCGAAAGAAGGTCGGCTTCGATATTCCAACACACGAGTGGCTGCGCGGTCCGCTGCGTTCCCTGCTTCTCGAGACCGTGTCTGCAGGCACTTCAGATCATCGCGAGCTGTTCCAGCCGAACGTACTCCAAACGTACATACATCGCCATCTTGAAAGGAAGATCAATTTTGGATACCACCTGTGGGGAATAATGCTCCTTTTCATGTGGATGGAAAAATGGCGAATTCAGTCGACCAGCGATTCGATGCGCCAACAGGCAGTCCCGGAACGAGCCGCTATCTATACCTAATTGTTGTGCTGTTCGCGGCAGCCGTTTATCTCGCCTGCATCGTCTCACCGCCCTCGCTGGTGGACGATGTTGACGCCGTGCAGGCTCAGATTGCCCGGAACATGCTTGTTTCAGGCGATTGGGTCACCGCTCGACTCGACGGAATCGTCTACCTGGAAAAAGCGCCACTGGTGTACTGGGCCATGGCCATGTCGTACAAGCTGTTTGGCGTGCACGACTGGGCTTCGCGGATCCCCATTGCGTTCGGTGCCATGGGACTTTGCTGGCTAACAGCCGCTTTTGGCGTGTGGGCTTTCGGCCGCCGCGCGGGATTCTATGCGGGTCTTTGCCTGGCCACCTGCGTCGGTCTGTTTCTCTTCACGCGAGTTCTGATTCCCGATGTCATGCTGGCGTTTACAGTCACGCTGGCGATGTGGGCCATGCTCCGGACGCTCGAAGAAGAAGAACCTCATCCTCGGCTCTGGGCGTTCGCGCTGGCCGCCAGCCTTGGTGTAGGGCTCCTATTGAAGAGCTTGGTGGCCGTACTTTTTCCGCTTGCCACCGGAGCGATTTTTTTGCTCGGCACGCGGCAGCTATTCTCCGCTCGAACCTGGAAGCGATTGCATCCGTTTAGCGGATTAGCAATCGTTCTGTTGATCGCAGCGCCTTGGCACATACTCGCCACGTTGCGAAACCCGCCCTATTTCGATTTCACACTCCACAGCGCGCCGGGCCAATATCACGGCTTTCTCTGGTTCTTTTTCATGAACGAGCAGGTGCTTCGTTTTTTGAATCTGCGTTACCCGCGCGATTACAACACCGTTCCGCGCCTTTATTTCTGGCTGCTGCATCTTCTTTGGCTATTTCCGTGGAGTGCGTATCTGCCTGCGATCGCAAAGCTTTCGTTCAAACCCGTCGATCGCGCCGGACGTACTCGCTTGCTGGCGCTTTGCTGGATTGGCTTCGTCCTCATGTTCTTCACGTTTTCTACAACGCAGGAATATTATTCGATGCCGTGTTACTCCGCGTTCGCTTTGCTCTTGGGTTCGGCGATGGCGGAAGACACCATCTGGATCCGGCGCGGAACGCGAGTGCTTGGAGCGGTCGCCGGAACCGTGGCGTTGGCAGCTTTCGTCTTATTCTTTCTTGTGCAACATGCGCCCGCGCCTGGAGATATTTCCGCCGCGCTTACACGACACCCCAGCGCCTACACTCTTACACTTGGCCATATCGAAGACCTAACGCTTTCCTCCCTCGCCTATCTTCGAAGACCGCTGTTCCTGGCGGCCTTCGCGTTCCTCATCGGCGCGCTGGGAACTATTCGCGCAACGAGCCAGCGAGCGTTCCTGACAATCGCCGTCATGATGGTGATTTTTTTCCAGGCTGCTCGATTAGCCTTGGTTGTATTCGAACCGTACTTGTCGTCCCGGCCGCTTGCCGAAGCGCTGTTGCGATCCCCTGCGGGCGAGCTGATCTTGGATCGCCAGTACTACACCTATTCTTCCGTGGTTTTTTACACAGATCGCGGTGTTTTGCTACTGAACGGGCGCCGAAACAATCTTGAATACGGGTCCTACGCTCCCGGGGCGCCGGATGCGTTTATCGACGATGCTCAGTTTGCGCATTTGTGGCTGAAGCCGGAGCGCTACTACCTGGTTGCCAGTGAGTCCGCGCTTCCACGCTTCAAGAATTTGGTCGCGTCGACGAAACTCATCATCGTGGCAAGAAGCGGCGGAAAATTCGTAATGACAAACCAGCCGATCGCAGGCTCTGGCAAATCGACAAACACATCCGCACAGGACTAACACAAATGGCTCATTCCACGCGCCGGGTGATTCCGATTGGCCACATCGTGAATAGCCTGCCGCTTACTCCCGGCGGGCTTGGAGTGGGAGAGACGGCGTTTAACATTGTTCAACTTGACGGGGCTTCGCGGAGGAGCCGAGGCGCTTCTGTTAGTCGCGTTTGGACCATTCCGGTCGGTCTGCTTGGACTCGCATTCTATCTGCGCGGCGTCAGACGCTCGGTATTCGACGAAGAATCGAGCAACACGTTCTCTTGATCCGCTGAGTCCAAATCCGAGGGCCTAAGCAGTCTCCCGATAGTTAATTCTTGTTGCTGTGGTATTGCTGATTCGGCATAAGGCATCTCGATTAATCGCAAACGAAACCCTTTGGCGTCGAGCGGTTCCGTTCTAAAGCGGCATGGCTTCAAGTCTTGCAATCCCAGGGGCTACGCACCCTCCACTGGTACTTTGGTACTGCTACCAACTGCACACGGAATAACGGACGGTCCATCGACAGGGGCAAGTGCTGCCGCTAGTGTGGTTGCTGGGTGCATCGGCAGATGGAAACACTTCTTCAAGTCCGAAATCTGAGTGTTCGCTACCGCGCGGAGCACGCTTTCGAGCACTGGGCTGTCGCCGATGTGAGTTTCGATATCCGCGCCGGTGAGGTGGTGGGGCTGATGGGGGAGTCCGGATGTGGCAAAACCAGTCTGGCACTCGCCCTGTTGAATCTACACTCGAAGCAGACGGTAAAGGTGTCAGGCTCGGCCCTGTTTCGCGGAAAGGAACTGCTCGCTTTGGATGAGCGCTCCCTGGAAAAGATCAGAGGCGCAAGAATTTCCTTCGTTTCTCAGGAACCTGGGATGGCATTGAGTCCGGTGCTGCGCGCGGGTGATCAAGTCGCCGAGGTCTTGCACGCGCACAACGACTGGAGCTGGAAACGGTGCCGTACCGAAGCGGCGTCCTGGCTCGCAAAGGTGGATCTTCAACCGACGAACCGGTTCTTCTCCGCCTATCCGCACCAACTGAGCGGCGGCCAGCTTCAAAGGATTGTTCTGGCTCAAGCCTTGGCAGGCGACCCCGCGCTATTGGTCGCAGACGAACCTACCGCCGCACTCGATGGACGCAACCAGGCTGAGTTCCTTGGGTTGCTGCGAGGCCTGAAGGATCAAATCGGGTTATCGGTCCTTCTCATCAACCATGCACCGGAAATTCAGGCGAGCCTCGCGGATCGCCTTCTGGTAATGAAGGCAGGGCAAATTGTTGAGCAAGGGACTTTCGCCGAGCTGTACCGCAACCCTTCCCATCCGTACACGCGAGCGATGATGCGACGAAAACCGTTTGGGCCAGCAAGGGAGTCTCTCGCGGCGCAGGCGATCGCCCAGGAGATCCTAGCGTGATCACTGAGCATAGCGAGATCGTCCTGTGCGCTCAGAATCTTGGCAAGCACTATATCCAACGCCGGCCGCTGACAGGTGCGAAGTTCTGCGTGCAAGCTTTTCAGGATGTGAATCTGTTGATTCGCCGGGGAACGGCGCTCGCAATCGTCGGTGAATCGGGCGCCGGAAAGTCGTCGCTCGCCCGCTGTCTCGCACTGCTGGAAGCACCAACGCAGGGAGAAATCTGGTGCGAAGGGCAAAACCTGCTAGGCCTTGGTAAGCGCGATCTTTTCTTAATCCGCCGGCAGATTCAGTATGTTTCTCAAGATCCAACGTCGGCACTGAACCCACGATTTACCGCGAGCGATATCATTGCCGAGCCGCTGCTGGTTCAACGCATCGGGACAAACGCACAGCGCCGCGAAAGGGCGCTTGGACTGATGGAGCAAGTCGGCTTGCCGCCCGAATGGGAGCGAAAATTCCCGCGCGAGTTCAGTGGTGGTCAGCGGCAGCGACTGGCGATTGCCCGAGCTCTGGCGCTTGAGCCGAAGCTGTTCATCTTCGATGAAATCCTTTCGAATCTCGACCTCGCGAATCAGGAGATCATCCTGCAGCTCTTGAGCAACCTCCAGGCGGCGCATTCGTTGACGTACGTTCATGTTTGTCATGATCTCCGCATCGTCTCCCGCATCGCCGACGAAGTAGCGGTAATGCACGCGGGAAGGATTGTGGAGCAGAAACCCGCTGCGGAATTATTCGCCAACCCTGATGATCCATGCGCAAAGGACTTGTTCGAAGCGATGCCTTCGCTCGAATCAATCTGTGTGGGACGTTCCACCTAAAACATGAATGCAGGATACCTAGGCCGGCGGCTCATCAACGCGATCCTTCTTCTCGTTGGCATCTCCTTCTTCTCCTTTGCGCTTCTGCAGCTAGCACCCGGAGATTTCTTCGACCAGATGCGCATGAATCCCAGGATTTCAGCGTCCACGGTCGAGGGGCTACGCGCGCAATACGGTCTCGACCGGCCGCTCTTGCTGCGTTACGAACGGTGGTTGGGCTCCATCTTACGAGGCGACCTGGGTTTTTCGCTTGCCTATAACAGTCCGGTTGGCCCGCTTCTTAAAACGCGTGCACGCAACACGCTGCTCCTGACCGCCACGGCCGCCTTGCTCGCCTGGGCGCTGGCAATTCCCATCGGCATATCAGGCGCGGCAAGCCATGGAAAGTGGAGCGGCCGAATCAGCGGGCTCGCCACTTCCACGTTGATGACCGTTCCGGATCTGTTGCTATTTCTCGGTTTGCTTCTTCTGGCCGTACGCACCGGCTGGTTTCCGGCGGGAGGAATGATTTCACCGGATCTCGAAAACGCAGACCTATGGCACCAAGCGAAAGACCTGGCGCTCCATCTTTTTCTGCCGTCGTTCGGCCTGGCGCTGGTAACGCTGCCGACGTTGGTGAGGCATATTCGCTCCGCTATGATCGAAGCGCTGCATTCTCCGTTCGTTCGCGCCGCTCGGGGACATGGCATTCCTCGCCGGCGACTGCTCTTTCGCTACGCGCTTCCGGTTGCCGCAAACCCTCTTACTTCTCTGTTTGGATTTTCCGTGGCAACAATGCTGAGCGCATCGCTGCTTGTGGAAGTGATTTTGAGTTGGCCGGGACTGGGTCCGTTGCTGCTCGAAGCAACTTTGACGAAGGATATTTACGTTGTTGTCGGGATCGTGATGCTGTCGGCGGTGTTTCTGATTGCGGGCAATCTCCTTGCGGACCTCCTCCTATTTGCCAGCGATCCGCGGATTCGTGTGGAGTAATCGAGTGAAGCAACGTTACAAACTCCGGACCGCATTCATACTGCTGGCGGCCGTTCACGCGGCGGTTGTCTTCGCCGGTTTTCTGGCGCCCTACGGTTTCGCGGATCAAGACCGCGAGTTACCCTTTGCGCCGCCGACGCGCCTTCACTTCTTTGGCGCGCACGGAGGGTTTCGCCCGCGCCCATTCGTCTATGGTCTGGCCGCTGATCCCTCCCGTCCAAACGTTTACACTATCGATACAGCCGAGGAGCATCCCATTCACTTTTTCGTGGCGGGCGCGCCCTATCGAATCGCCTGGCTAATCCCAGCTCGCATACACTTTTTCGGCGTCGAAGACTCGGGACGAATCCTGCTGTTCGGCTCCGACGCCTACGGTCGTGACCAATTCTCGCGGTTTCTCTATGGCGGTCAGTTGTCCCTGCTCGCCGGTTTGCTGGCCGCGGCGATTTCTGTGACCATGGGAATGTTCTTCGGCGGCCTCGCTGGTTTCTACGGCGGATGGATCGACGAAGCCCTGATGCGCGGGGGAGATCTCTTCCTCGCGTTGCCGTGGCTTTATCTTCTGTTCGCTGTGCGGGCGGCGCTTCCATTGCACGTCTCTCAGCGGCAGGTTTTTCTCTTGCTGGTTGCTGTGATGGGACTACTCGGATGGGCGCGTCCAGCCCGGCTCATTCGCGGCGTGGCGCTCAGCGCAAAGGAGCGCAACTTCGTTCTTGCGGCGCGCGGGTTTGGAGCTTCCAATGCCTACCTTCTCCGCCGCCACGTTCTTCCGCAGGCCTACAGCGTGGTGCTCACACAGCTCACGCTTCTCATACCTCAGTACATCCTGGCGGAAGTCACGCTCACATTTCTCGGACTAGGAGTGGGCGAACCAATGGCGAGCTGGGGCAGTCTGCTTTCCTCTTTGCAGCAATACTACGTTCTCGCTTCTTATTGGTGGATGTTCTTGCCTGCCTTGTTCCTGATGCCTTTGTTTCTCGCCTACTTCGCAGCTGCCGATGCTCTACAGGAACGCCTGAAAGCTGTGCCGCTGTAAAAACAGCCCAATCTCTGTTAAGAAATTTCATATGGGAATTGTGCAGCTCGGCTGGAGTCTCGCTGCGAGCGCTCTGTTCGGGTGCATGGCACTCCCTACCTTGGGCGCAGGTGGGATAGCCGAAGATCGCATGGTCACCGATAACCCGC
>Ga0307475_10000029_pt1 | contig 71305 bp, 66 predicted proteins | sample atmos_gasesECM1C_FD_203317 | JGI IMG/M metagenome (GOLD analysis project Ga0307475, IMG submission 203317) | Hardwood forest soil microbial communities from Morgan-Monroe State Forest, Indiana, United States - atmos_gasesECM1C_515 | ecosystem: Environmental > Terrestrial > Soil > Temperate... | reverse complement strand
AAGATCGGGATGCACCCAGATCCGGTCTCCAGGCTGCAAGTTCGGAACCCGCGAAATGGGCAACGTCTTGCCACTGCGGGTGACTCTTACCTCTATGGGCGGTCCCGATAAATCGAACGCTGCGGTGTCCGCGCGAACGAAATTTATGAAGGTGAACAGGAACAAAAGTAAGCGTATCGGGCCGGATTGCGGAATCATCTCTTCAGTATGTAGGAAAGTGAGTTGTTGTAGATTTTACACCGTAAAGGATGGTTTGTTTTCACACAGTAGTTCATCAAAGATTTGACCCCCCTCGCTGGCAAGTTCATAATGCACCTCTTGCCGCCCGTTACTGCGCTAGAGGAGATGCGAAAGGAGTTAAACGAATGTGGAAAAAGGAAGAGGATTTTGGGGAAGCCGGGCACCTTCCAGTATCCATGACAGCGTACACCGACGCGATGAATGAGTTCACTAAGAGTGCTACGGCATTCATCGAACAGATTCCGCTCTTCACCAAGGCCAGGGATTCCTATGAGCAAGCGATGAGGGCGAGCGCGGAACTGCGTAGCGTCTTGGATGCCGGCGACGAGAGCCTGCGAACTCTCATGGCCCAACTGGAGCAAGCGGTTAACACTCGCGTGGAAAAGCCGGCTTCCGACAGGAAGAGACCGGAACCAGCGAGGATTGAAACAACAAAACCGGAAGCACGCGCCTATGCCGCGAAGGAGTTTCCTTAGGAACAAAAAGACGCAGCCCAGGCCGAGCCCGGAAACCCGGTCTACCTTATTGAAGTCTTGCGGTCCGGACGCTCAGCTCGCAGCCTGACGCAAAATCGCCAGGTCTACGCACTTGGGACAGCGGCACTGGTATTTCCGATCATCTGGACGCGCCGTATGGCCGCACTTATCGCAGATATACCGGCCGTCCAAGTGAGCGACCATCGGTCGAAACTCAAAACCTAAGGCACAATAGGGGCATCGAACCGTGTCTGCCATCGCTGTGACCTCCCGGTGGATTGCCGGTTCACAGTAGGCTCCGCTCTTGGGCGCGTAAATGGCCTGCTCGTGTTAAGGAAGGGCACGGTTTGGGTACAACCTTAGGCTAGGCCACCTGCAGCAATTTTCGGGCTAGGCCCACCAGACTCTTCGTGTTCTCTGCCTTAGACACTACTGCGGCAACGCCGGCAGCCAGCGCTTCGTGCTCCAAAGCCGCACCTCCGTGGATAGAAAACATCACAATCGGCACTTCCGGCAATACGGCTCTGATCAGAGGCGCTGCCTCCATTCCGTTCATGACAGGCATGGCCAGGTCCAAAATAATTAAGTTGGGGTGCAGTCTTCCTGCTTTTTCGATGGCATCGCGACCGTTTTCTGCCTCTCCACAAATCTCCCAGCCTTCATCTTCAAATATTCCCCGTAGGCAGCGCCTGACGACCGCATTGTCATCGACGATGAGAATGGATTTGGGCACGAGTGACCGATTATGGCATCCCTTTCTGATGGAACAATCGGGTCAACACCGTATTACCCCGAACTGTTACCATGGCCGTGCCTGACTCCGATCCAGAAGCTCAGTTAACGAAAACTCTCTGGCCCATTGCACCATTTTTGGGTAGTTGACCGCGGTCCTCGGCCCAACGTAGTGTTGAACCTCTGCATCGAGCATCGTCTTTTTTCATCTCTCTTCACGCGCTACTCCCAATGGGAGGCATGGGGCAATTGCATGGTCAGGCGGAGCGCTGAACTCGCGATAGTTCGCGGCCCGATCCGAGAACCCCAAGGTGTCGGCAGCCCAGCTGAAGCTGAAATACGCGCCCTCGAAGACGAGATAACGAGAGATCGAGACGAATCCAGGCCCGTTTCCCTGCCGCATGTGGTGGAGCGGATTTCCTCCCTGACGGAGGCCACAGGCGTTGCGGTGGCGGTCCGCGACGAGTGGGGGGTTGTTTGTCGAGCCAGCACCGGCGTTGCTCCCGGGGTGGGTTCACGGCTGCGGCCGGACTCTGCGCTCACCAGGGAGTGTCTTGAGACTGGACAGGTCGTGATCTGTGACGACACAGAAAAAGATTACCGGGTAGATCCCTCGATTGCTAAGAGTTTGCGCCTGCGCTCCGCCCTTGTCGTACCCCTCAGGACGAGCGACTCGGTTCTAGGCGTTCTAGAAGTCCTTTCCTCCCAAGCTTTCGCCTTCGATCGAGACCAGGTTGCCTGGCTGCAGCGGGTCGCCGACACTCTGGCACCAACCTTAGTTTCAGCGTCGCCCAAGCCGCCAGTTGCAACCGTACTTCTTCCGTTGCCAAGCCTGCCTGAGGTGCGGAAGTCTAAAGCCCGTGCATATCTCGTCGGAGCAATCCTGGTATTGTTCTCACTTTTCTTGTTCTTTGTGGTGCATTATCGGAGGCAGGCGAGAGCGCCTTCTACATCAATCACGCCTCCGACCGCGATTCCAGCGAACTCGTCCCAGCCGGCAATGCAACGGCAGGCCACGCAATCCGCGGCTACCAAGGCGGAGCCTCATACTGCTGAGAGGTCGTCGAGCACTGATCTTCCTGCGCGAACCGGATCGTCGTCCTCACCTTCGGCCTCTTCCCAGACGGGCATGGAATCGACTGCGGTTCAACCTGAAATACTGTCGATGACAGAAAGTCGCAAGTTGGAAGTCAGCCGACCATCCGTTCCGGCGCTCGTGATTCTGAACGCACAGCCGAGAGCGCAGATTTTTATCGACGAACATTTCGTGGGCTCAATAAATCCCAACGGTCAGGCCAGTATCTCGACGGTCACTGCCGGTCAACATCGTCTGCATCTGACCCTTAACGGTTATCTAGATTACGACCAGCCCATCGATGTACAAGCGCACCAAACGTCTACGGTGGCGGCTAGGCTCGAACCCTTCGAGTTGCCAGCTCCCCCGGTGACCAAGAATGCCCCTGTACTTCCGCTCATACCGGCGATTCCTGTACCAGCAACATCAACGCACGCAGCCCTCCCTGATTTCGTGTTGCAACACACCCTCAAAGGCCACTCCGGTTGGGTCACTACTATGGCATTCAGTCCGGATGGGCAGCACCTCGCTTCAGGCAGCTGGGACCAAACCGTCAAGCTTTGGCAGGTCTCTACCGGGAAACAACTCGGCACCATAGGAAGGAAGAACAAAGAGATCCAGGCCTTGGCTTTCAGCCATGACGGACGTTGGCTCGCGACTGAGAATTCATCGAACACGGTGACTCTCAGGGACGCAACTAACGGGCAGGAGTTGCGTGAGCTGGCAAGTGACAAGCCTCTCGGACCTTTGGGCAGCAACTGGGTTTATTCGATTGCTTTCAGTCCCGATGGCCAATGGCTCGCCACTGGCCTGGACGATAAGACTGTAAGGCTCTGGGACGTTAAAACCGGGCGTAGGGCTCATGACTTCACCACATCCCGGCGACGAGTGACCTACACAGCATTTAGTCCCGATGGCCGGCTGTTCGCTTCGGGAGACGACGACAAGACGATCACGATTTGGAATACCGCTGGCGGCGAAGTACTGAAAAAGCTCACTGGTCACCGAAAGCCGATCTACGCAGTTGTGTTCAGTCCCACGGGTCGTTTGCTGGCATCGGCAAGCGGAGACAAGACTGTGAGGCTTTGGGACGTCGACAGTGGACGCGAACTCTACACTCTAATGGGTCATGGGAATGTTGTGACTAGCTTGGCCTTCAGTCCTGATGGACGCTGGCTGGTATCAGGCAGTTGGGACAAAACCATCAAGATCTGGGAAGTAGAGACGGGACGAGAAGTACGAACCTTGGCCGGGCACGACCAACCCGTCTATTCCCTCGCGTTTGATTCTCATGGGCGCTGGCTCGCCTCGGGAAGCGAAGACGGGATCATTAAGCTCTGGCGATTGACAGGCGAGAGCAGAACGCCCTGAGACACCCGGGAAATCCCCGAGGAGTACATCATGCGTCACCAATCACAGCACGATAAATTTGGGTCAGGAACGGAAACAATTAGAAGCGTCCTGGCGTCGGGGTTGATGGCCATTGTCGTGGCCGGTGTCGCTGTTAGCACAGCCTGGTCTCAGAGCCTCAATTGGGAAGGGCAGGACGGCGTATTCATTACTCCGCTGGCCTATTCTGTCCCTACTGGCTCCGCCCCGGTAAGCCTGCCGGTAGTCTCCTATCACTTTCTCGACGCGGGTCCTGTGCTAGGCAGATTCCACCAGATATCAATAAGTATGGGAGCCTTCAACCGGCTTGAGTTTGGATACACAGCCAGCCTCCATCAGGATGGTGACACGGCGGGTTTGAGCAGTTTGTGGAGCGGCCGTTTCAACATTGTTCACGGGAAGCTGAATCTGATCAGGGAACGGCGAAGCCTGCTGCCCGCATTGTCGGTGGGCTTCGTGGCACGCGCCGGGGTGCGAAATGTAGGCGGCGTGATTCAGGGAAAAGATACTTCCAACCAGGACTTCTACGCCGTCGCTACCAAAACGTTTACCGGCATCCGCAAGCTGCCGCTAGTTTTCAACGCTGGGTTCAAGGCCACCAACGCGTCTTTGCTCGGGCTGGCTGGTAATGCTCCCGGCTACTACGGCCGGGGATTCGGTGCGGTCGCCTTTGCGTTTACCGGGCCAGGGAGAAGCACCATCCTTCTGGCCTCTGAGGTCATGCAGCAACCGCGAAAGATCGAAGGCCTCCCAGGAGCGGTCATACCGACCACGCTCACCTACGCAGTTCGTATCATACCCTCAGGGGCGCTGCCACTGCGCGGTTGGGGGGTGGAGAATCCGAAACTTACTATCGACTTTGGCGTTGCACAAGCGGCGGGAAACATCATGCCGGGCGTCGATCTGCAGGCTCGACATCAATTCGCCTTCGGTATCTCCTACGGCTTTTAGCGGCTGTATCGAGAAGATGTTCTGAATGAGCTTTATTTAGATAACCGCCGAAGGACTGGCTCCGGTTGCCGCAAAGACGTCGGCAACTTCCTGTTTAGCAATTTCAATGAAGGTTTGAACTACGTTGGGATCAAACTGCGTACCACCGCCATCTCGGAGTCGCTTGACCGCCTCTTCGTGCGAAAGCCCCTTGCGGTAGCAACGATTAGAGATCATCGCATCGTAGGCATCGATTACCGATACGATGCGCGATCCAATAGGTATTTCCTCTCCTTTCAAGCCTCCCGGGTAGCCCGCGCCGTTGTAGCTTTCATGGTGGTGAAGGGCGTAAAGGCTGGCTTTCTCGAGGCCTGAAAACATGCGCAGGATGGACCAGCTATATTCCGGATGCTTGTTCATCAGAGCGCGTTCTTCGTCGCTCAGCTTGCCTTCCTTTTTCAGGATGGCATCAGGGATGCCGATTTTCCCAATGTCATGCAGAAGAGCAGCGACTTCGATCTGGTACAAGTCGGATTCAGGAATTCCCAGCCTGCGTGCGACTCGGATCGCCCACTCCGCTAACCTTGTGCTGTGAATTCCGGTGTTGAGGTCCCGCAGGTCAAGCAGCTGATTGAAGCCGCAAATAACTGACTTGAGCAGTGAATGCTGTTGTTCTTCCAATTCTTTAACTCGCAGCCAGGTGTTGCTGCTGGAGAGATCAACCGAAAATTCACTGCTCGACGGCTGCATGAAGGTCCCCACGAATTAGCGCAGCCCCAGGCTGCTGCGCCATGCCTGCATGGCTTGATAAGTGTCCAGACGTCCGTGTCCCATCTGAGGATCCGAAATCGCTTTTGCATGTGAGAGAGCATTCGCCGCTTGCGGCTCGGTGGTCGGAGTGCTCGCGCTTGTGCCCAGCGAAAGTGTGAGTGAGCCGAGCGAGAGGCTGCTCTGCGTGCTAACTTGGGCGTTGTAAGCCGAAACCAGCAGGGCAGTCGTGCCGGAAACCAAAGGCGCACTGAAAGAGGTCCCCCAGCCGGCGGCATACGTGCCGAATGGATAAGTCGTCATCACGCCTTCACCCGGCGCGGCTAGCCAAACCGGCGGCGCTCCGTAGTTAGAAAAGCTCGAAGGAGTATCGGTGTTGCTGGTGGAGGCCACGTCAATCACACCCTTGAGAGCGGCGGGGTAGACAGTAGCCTGCTGACCGCTATTGCCTGCAGCAGCTACGCAAATCACTCCGTGCGCTGTGGCATAGTTCACCGCGTTGGCCAACTCCTGAGAGTAAGTTGTGTAGTTGAAACTCATGTTGATGACTTTGGCGCCATGGCCAACCGCATAGTAAATAGCGCGCAGGATGTCCGAGTTGTAGCCGGTTCCGTTCGCCAGGAACGACTTCAACGGCATGATTTTGGCTTGCGGTGCTACCAAATGAATGATGCCTGCAGTCATGGTTCCGTGGCCGAACGCTTGGTAACCGCCGCCGTCTAGCACAGCGACCGTGGATTGGTCCAGGACCGCGACTGTTGACTGACTAACTTGGGCAACCTCGTTTCCGTCGAGCACCGCAACCGTAGATTGGCTAACGTCGCTCATTTCTGAGCCGCCGCTCTGATTTCGAGTGAAATCGTAGCCGGCAACTAGAGAACTTTTAAGCACGGGATGATTTGGATCCACCCCAGTGTCGATGTCGGCAACCGTAACGCCTGAACCCGCCGTTTTGAATGTGGATTGTGTCGTACCCGTACGGACGAGTTGGTACGCAGGTTGGTACACATAGCCATGCCACACCGTAGTGCCGTAGTAGCTGTATGGCGTCCTGTCGGTCAGATAGGCCGGAACTGGTCCCGCCCAAGCTCCTTGCGTCTGCACTACCTGGTCAGTCTCGATCGTGACCAGCCCTAACAACGAAATGTTAAGCAGCGAGGTGACCGGATTTAGGAGCGAAGGAAGCTCAATCATGAAGAGCTGGCCTTGGGGATCACCCAAGCCGCGAACCGTCGAGCACCCGAGCAGGGCGCAGAGATTCAAAATGCCAGTCAGCCCCAGACTGTCTCGTACTACCAACCGCGTCTGCGGCGCCGTCTTCGTGGTCAAGGTCTGTGCTGCGATGCTCTGGGCTCCAACACAAATGAGCAACAAGATCGCCAAATATACGCGGAACGTCCGTGTCTTCTGTGCTTCCGGCGTTTTGCCTTGCTTCGTTCTCATCGTTTCCCCTCTGCCTCGACCACTGCTAATCTTTGGTGCTAGTACGGTCGAGTCTAAGACAAAGTTAAGATTCTCAAAACTTACACCGGTAATTCGCCGGCGGTTACTTTCAGGCCACTTCAGCCTGGAGGTATTCGCTCAGTCCAAATTCCTTTGCTTTACCGGCCTAAAATGTACTTCATAGAGGGGGAGAACGATTCCATTTTCTTCGTCTGCGCCAATCGAAACGCACAAGTCCTTGGCGGCGTCAAATTCGATCTGAAACTCGCCAAACTGATTTGTCTTCGTTTCCGCAACTCTCGACTTCCCTTCCTGCAAGCGCACAGCTACTCCCTGAGCCACACGGCCCTTACCTGCACGGTTCAACACCTGCCCAATTAGGCAAGCGCGATCTGCCTCTCGGCGTGGTTCGAGACGCAAGTCAATGCAATAGTCATCTGTCTCATAGAGAAATTGCCTAGCCGAAACGGAACCACGTACGCCGGCCGTGAGCGGTTGCAAATTGGAGTCGAATAACAACCGAATTCCACTGCTCACTTCGGGCACGACGGCAGCGATCTGACTCTTGGCTACTCGAACTATGTCATCGGGAGGAGTGAATGCGCTTTCCACGCGTCCGATCGCGACGACACTCTTCCATATCTGCAAAGTCGCCGTACACTTCTGGCACCCGCTATCGATATGATGTTGCATCGCGATTCTTGTACTCGGTGACACCACGCTATCCCTCACAAAGTCGGCCCAAAGTGCCTCGCTGAAATGCGTCACCAAAACCTCCGCTGGGGAACGGACCTAGAACCTGCCGTCTCAGTTGCCTAATCGGGTGCTCATGGAATAAGGGAGCCAACCAGAGGAAAAAATATAGGGGCGGGAAAATAATTTCTGTCGGACTACGCTTTGCCCACCAGAATGAATGGAGCCCACTGATAAGAATGGGGATAGCTTGATCGCAGCTCCAGCATGGCGGCCTGCAGCGCGGCTGCCTTGGTCTTTCCCGACTGGAGGAAGCGGTAGAAGACAGTCATGAACTCGGCCGTACTCTTGTCGTGTACGTCCCAAAGGCTAAGGATCAAAGACTGGGCCCCAGCATGCAGAAGACCTCGCGCCAAGCCGATCAACTCGTCACCGGCGGCAACCACATTCAACCCGGTGGAGCATCCACTCAAGGTTATCAACTCGACTGGAAGCCTTAGTTGATACAGATCAAACAAACTCAGAAAAGAATCTCCCAGCCGGATTGCGGAAAACATCGGATTGTCGTGGCGAAAACGGCCATGGGTCGCAATGTGAATCAGGCGACTTGCGGGCCCCTTACTCCGCAGAATTTGTTCGCTGGCATCTTGACCAACGAAGAGTTCAGCCTGCTCTAGAACGCCCGTGAGCGCCTGCACTTCGTCCAAGATTGCGGGAGCTTGCGGGTCGGGAATGCCAAATACCAATGCAGCTCCGGAAGAGTTCGCGGTTCTGGCCTGGCTGAGAGCATAGATGCTGGCGCTGGGCGAATACGAAATCGTATGCCGATCAATCAGGTGTTGGGTGCCATCAAAAAGGGCGTGAAATGGAACGTAGTGGAGCAAACCGTGAGGCACTAAAACCAGGTGACTCGCTGTCAGGCGACTCGCAACCGGCGCAACAAGCTCATCGTAAAGTTCCCTCAAATGGGCTTGCGTGGCCTGAACCAGCGAATCGTAAAACTGTTCCAGGTATTCCGGATTCAAGCGGAACTTGGAAAGTTGGAACTGAAGCAGTCGCAGGAAACTGGCCACCCGGGTTTCCAGCGTGACTGGCAGAATCTCTAGACTCTCGCGCCCCAGCAGACACACCAGAATCCGGTCGCGTACTCGAAAGTACTCAATCACTAATGTATCGGCAGGGATCGCTGCACGAATCGTAGCAAGCGGCATGTGACTGGGGGTTTGCAAACCTGCTTGCATAGCGTCAGCGTCCGTGGCCTCGCGCAGCATATGTATCAGTTCTTTCTCGCGATCTCGAGCTTGCTTCTGGAGAGTTGCGATTCGTTCCGCGGATTGCTGCTCCGGCTGCAATTGTTCTCGTTCGATCAAGTTGTAATACCAGTTCAGTTCTTCACGCAGATCCCGGATCGAGCGGACCAGTTCACTCTGGCCTGGCTCGCTTTCCGCAAGTGTTGGCGCTGGCCTGACGAACAAGTCCATCAGGCTGCGGGATTTGGCTTGTTCAACAAAAGCGAATGCCTCTTCCACAGAGGCCACGCCATCATTCCGGCGTAAGCAGAGTTCAACCAGGTTCTCGTACACCTCCAAGCGGTTTTTTATAAACGCGATCTTCAGCTCCTCGCCGCGAAGGCTGCCACGGAGGGTCTCCAGTGCCTGGCGTGCGGTCTGGTACGAGGTGTAGGCTTCATCGCGATTACTCCTGGACGAGTGGATATTGCCCAACAGCAGATGGGCTTGATAGGTCAGAAACGGCGCTTCCAGTTCCGGGGCTTTCTCGGCTGCGGCACGAGCGTGCTCGAATGCCTGATCGGGATCGTCCGTGCGCAGGGCAATCCTGGCCAGCAAGAGTTGAGCCAATACGGACTTGTTGGTTAAATTCAGGGCGCGGAACGAGTTCAGCGCATCGCTGCAGAGCCGACGCGCCTCAAAGAAACGGCCTTCGTTGTAGAACACAAGCGCTCGGTACAAGTCGATCAGCGATGGCCAGGCTTGGTTTTTTTCGCGGACGAAAGTCTCGCGCGCTTCCGCGAACAGTTTGAGACCTTCAAAGGCGTGCCCCTTCTGGCTTGCGGCCATGGCTGAAAATGCCAGGCACTTGGCAGCCTCATAGCCCATGCCCAGTTTGCGAAAGCCTTCATAGCCTTGTTGGGCAAGCTCGGCCGCTTCTGCGCTGAGATTTAGTTCCAGATAAAGCTCCGCCAGGTCGAGGTTGCACAATGCGTGATGATAAGCATCGCCGATCTTGTTGGAATTCAGGCGCGTGGCCCGCAGCATTTGAATTGCCTTGCTGTACTCACCGCGCAAATAGTGCAGATACGAAATGTTGTAATCAGCCTGGGTCACCAGCAACGGCATGGCATGTTCCGCACAGAACTTGCGGGCCTGTTGGTATGCGTTCAGGGCCTTGGAAAAAGCGTTCAGGCTGATGTAGCAGGTGGCCATGTTACTGAGAACCGCGGCTATGCCCTCGGCGTCTTCCTCCTCCGGCAAGCCACGATAAGCACTCTCATAGCATGCCAGCGCCTCCACGAAACGGTCCTGCCGATAGTAGATATTCCCGATGTTGATCTCAAGCCGCGCCAGCCTCCAAGCATTGCCTTCGTCGGTGAATATCTTCCGCGCGCGTTCGCCGGCTGCGAACGCCCGGTTGTACTCACCCAAGAGGAGCATCGGCTGTATCGATCCGCTCAACGTGCGGGCGACCTCGTGCGTTTTCCCGACGGCGTCGAATAGTGCGACCGCCTGTTCATGGAGATCGACTGCGGAAGCGTGTTCCCCCTTCGAGTACAGAACGTTGGCTTTCGCCCTCAGGGCCCGGGCCAAGGATTCCTTATCGTCAAGTTTGTTGGCAATGGTAAGAGCGGCGTTGGCCATGCGCAGAGCCTGTTGCACATCCACCCGGACCTGCTCGCGTACCTGGTCAGTGAGTTCAGCGACGACCTCAGGTTGAAGCAGCGACTGATTCTCTGACACAAACTTTGACTGGCTGGTCTCGTCATCCAAGGTCAACAGCTTGCTAAGCAATTGCTTCGTGTTTGTTAAAGGACGGCCAGGCGCGGTCAATTGAAACCCTCTTTTTCCAGCCGTTCCCGGAGTTTTTTCAGGCATCGCCCTCGAATGAATCCGATCGAGCCAGTCGCGATCCCCAATTCTTTGGCGACTTGCTCATAGGGGCGAGATGGGCTCTCGAAGAACAGCATTCCGATCATCTGGTGACATCGAGGTGGAAGCGCGGCGATAGCATCACGGAGTTTCTGTTCTCGCTGCAACTGGTAAAGCATTTCCTCGGGTAATTCTTCAGTGCCAGTCTCCGGCCGGTCCTCAATCTCGTTCGCGTCGGCAAAAAGATCCAGACGCTGTTTTTTCCAGTTCAAGCATTTGTAATAGCTCATCTGCATCAGCCATTTGGGAAGAGCACGCGGTTCACGCAGTTGGGCTAAATCGGAAAGAAGATCGAGGCAGACGGACTGGAAAATATCCGCTGCATCCTCCCGGGTCAGACCAAACTTGATGGGGATCGAGAAAATCAGGTTCTTATATTTCTCAATCAATCTCGACCAGGCCGCTTGATTGCCTTTGCGGCATTCGCTTATCAGACGCTCATTCGACCACGAGACCTCGCGGGCCACGAGCGCCTGTTTCACCTCGCTGCACCGCGGCCGGAAGCGCCTGCTTGGCGGAAATACAGTTGTTCAACATTCCACAACGTGTTCGGTTCCAGAATCGCTGGACGGAAGTTGGCGACATTCTTTTTCGCGCCCACCAAAATATTAGGCGTGGCAAGAAAAACGCACGGAAGGTTCTGCCCAATGAGTTCCTGCACTTGATCGTAGAGATGTTTCCGCCTGTTGTATTTGAGCTCGAGCATTTGTTTCTGCATAAGCTGGTCGATTTGGGCTTCCCAGTCCGTAGCAGGCTTTGGCTCACCCAAATGCCAGAGATGAGTGCCGCCGCTCGAGAGCCACACATTCAATTCAGGGTTTGGATCGGCATCCCCGCCTCCCAGAGCCATGATGCTGGCTTCGTAATCATAAGTTTGAAAGACGCGGTCGAGAAGCGCGCGGAACTCCAAGGGAACCACGTGGACATCCATCCCAAGCTTGCTCAAATCATCCTGAATGATAGTTGCCATCTTCATGCGTTGCGCATTCGACGAGCTTGCAATGATGGAGAATTCCACCACCTGACCCTGGTGATCCAGCAGCTGGCCGTCGCCGCGCCAGGAAAAACCGGCTGACTTCAATATTTCTCGTGCGCCCTCCAGGGAACGTGAGGGATGAGGCAGTGCCTGGTCCACCCAGAACTTGTTTGACGGACTCACATTTCCCCACAGCGGCACCCCGCGCCCCGCATAGACCAGCCTTACGATGTCGTCTCGATCAATCGCAGACGAGACAGCTTGCCGGAATTTCAGGTCCGCAAACCAAGTCTGCTTGGCCGAAATCTTGTCCAGATTTCGAGATTTGAGATCGTTGAGGTTGAAAACAAGAAAGTTGTACTCCAGGCTTGGACCGAGGTCGAAGAGTTCAAAACCGCGGCTGGGCGCCTCTTTCGACAATAGCGCGTAGTTTTCCGCGCTCACCCGGCTGATCACGTCCGTGTCGCCGGCTTGGAAGCGAAGCACCTGAGCATCTTCATTTCCCACAAACAGGAAGATAAGTTCGTCAAGATAGGGGAGGCGATTCTTGTTCCGGTCTGCTTTCCAGTAGTACGGATTGCGCTCGAGTACAATCCGCTGTCCAGCCACGTACTCTGTGAACCGAAAGGGTCCCAAGCCGGCAACTGCTGCAGGAGACGTACTGAGCGTCCACGCCTGTGCGAATTTGCCCTCCGCGTAAGGTTTTTCAAGAAGATGACGTGGCATTATCGCCAGACTGTCGAAAATTCGCTCGGCTGCGGCATAGGGTTGCGCCAGAGTAAAGCGTACCGTGTACTGGTCAACCTTCTGAACCTCAATCGGCTTTCCACCCACGACCAGAAGATCGCGCTGCGGGGAATGCACCCTATCATCGAGATAGACTTGAAAAGAAAACACCACGTCGTCCGCATCGAAGGGCTGGCCGTCGGAGAAACGCACGCCATGGCGCAGTTTGACCGTAAACACCCGGCCATCCTTTGACATGCTCCAGGACTTCGCCAAAGCTGGCTCCGTCTGTTGCGAAGCTCGGTTGATGTGAATCAGATCCGCCGTCAGCCGGCCGATCACCTCACGAGACGGGGCATCCGCCGCCGTGACTGGATTAAGTGTCTTGGGCTCGCTTCGCTGGGCTACTACAAGATTGCCGCCATAATGCCCAACTTCGTTGTCGGTGATTTGCAGCTCTTCGCCGCGCTGTAGAGATTGAGGATCAGAGGACGCCAAACAACTGAGAGCACAGGCGAGGAAAAGGGTCGCGAGACAACCCAAACGTTGCATATGGATTCCGTGAACTGATCTCTCAGATTGAGCCAGATTGTAACCGTTCATGAAAAGCGTTGGCTACATTGAGGTAACCAAAAGAAACAAGTACCAGAGCGACCGCCGGCAAAAACATCCACCAATAGGAAACAAGCACGTTGTACTGCCGCAGGTTGGCCAGCAGGTTTCCCCAGCTGGGCATCGGCTCGCTCAGCCCCAGCCCAAAGAACGACAGAGTGACCTCGGCGATCACATATTGCGGCACCAGCAGGGCGGCTTGTGTTAGCAATATCCCGTAAGTATGTGGCAAGACATGGCGGCGCAGGATGTAATAGTCAGAGGCTCCAAAACCACGGCTAGCAGTGACGTATTTTCGATTCTTAGCGCCGAGCACGATTCCTCGAATGAGCCGCGCCGGCCGCGCCCATCCAATTGTTCCTATCACGACGACCAGCAGTAAGAAGGTTTGGGTTGGACTGATGTGCAGCGGCAAAAATGCGCGAACCGCAAGCAGCAGATAAAGCCAGGGCAGGACGAGAAAGAGTTCGGCCAAGCGCATGGCCGATTCGTCAAGCCATTTTCCGTAGAAACCTGAGATGCAGCCGATCAACAAACCAAGCAACAATGATGTTCCAGTGGCAAGAAGTCCCGCGGCCACCGAGATTCGCCCACCATACAGGATCCGCGAGAATTGATCACGCCCGTAGTTGTCGGTTCCGGCTAGAAAGATTCGTGCCGGAGCCTCTACTCCAAACAGATGGATCCGCGACGGCCACAAGCCAATAATCTTGTACTCCGGCCCCGCGACAAAAAAATGCACGGGATACTGGTGCTCGCGGGATTCTTCGTATTCGTAGATGCCGTGCGGTCGCGCTACATATTGGTAAATAAAAGGCCGAGCGTGGAGGTGTCCGACGGCATCCACAACGCGAACCCGCGTTGGCCGCGCGAAGGGGAAATCACGATTCTGGGTGGCCGGGTCGTACGGCGCAAGAAATCCTGCCAACAGTATCGCTAAGTGCAGCGATAGCAGAAAAATCACTGCGGTAACGATTTTGCGCTTGCTTGTCATGCACTATTCCACTCGGATCCGCGGATCCGCGATAACCAGCATTAGGTCCGCTAGAAGGCTCCCCAACACCATGAACAAGGTCGACGACATGACCGCCCCAACCACCACATAGAGATCTCTGGACATGGACGCCTCGAGTAAGAGGGGGCCTATGCCGGGCCAGCCAGTGATTACCTCAACCAGGAGCGAGCCGCTCAAAAGTCCGGCCACCGAAAGCCCGAATAGAGAGATCAGGGGATTCCCTGCCGCAGGTAATGCGTAGCGGAAGAGCAGCCTTGCAGGCCCGATTCCGTGCCCCCGCGCAGCTTGGATAAACGGCAACTTCAATACTTCAATCATGCTCGCCCGAACATGCCGCACCAGGACCGGCAGGCTCGCGAGCACGAGTGTAGTCAGTGGAACAATCAGGTGCGTCACTAAGTCGATCGTCTTTCCCCATAAGCCGAGTTGATCGAATCCCACGGAAGTCATGCCGCCCACCGGCAGCGCATGAGTACGGATCGCGAAATACAGAAGACCGAACACAAGAACCAATTCCGGAACGGAGAGAAGCAAGGACGTGCCACCCATACTGAGACGGTCATACCATCTCCCTGGGTGGTTAGAAATCCAAACTCCAAGGGGCACTGCAATCACCCACGATAGCAGCATTGCCAAAGTGGTTAGAAGCAGCGTATTGCGCGCTCGTACTATCAGCAGGCTTCTGACGGAGGAGTTGTAGGCGAACGAATATCCCCATTCTCCGCGAAGGACCGACTCCACCCAGCGAGCGTATCTTACTGGCAATGGCTTATCGAGTCCGTACTGAGACCGCAACGCGGCAACAGTCTCGGACGAGATCTGAGGATTAAGTTTCATTTCATCGAAGAAACTGCCCGGCGCGAGGTCGCTGAAGAGAAAGCACAACATCGAGACACCAATTAACAGCAGTATCCCGTGAATAACACGCCGCTCGAGATACTTCATTGCCCGCCTCCGGCCTGGGCTGTTCGAAAGGCCGCTTCGACAACGCCAACCGAGGCCAGCAAGTCTTTGGTGTGAGCGTGCTGAGGGGCACTGAATACCTGTTGCCTTGATCCACGCTCAACGATTTTTCCCTGATGCATGACGGCAACAAAATCGGCAACCTGTCCCACCAGGGAGAGGTCATGTGAAATCAGCAGATAGGTCAAAGAATGGGATGTTTGAAGGTCCAGGAGAAGGTTGAGAATCTGAGCCTGAGTCGCCAGATCCAAGCCGGAGAGTGACTCATCGAGTATCAGGAAGATCGGCTTCAAGGCAATTGCCCTCGCAATTGCCAGGCGTTGGCGCTGGCCGCCGCTGAACTCCAGTGGGAAGCGATTTGCCGCGTCTGGTGACAACCCAACTTCTTCCATCAATTCGCACGCCCGTGCCCGCAGTCGGGGGCCGCTTTCTCGACCCTGAATTTCCAGCGGTTCCTCGATGATTTGTGCCGCCGAGAAACGTGGATTTAAGGCTCCAGCCGAATCCTGAAACACCATTTGGATCTTTGGACGCAGTGCCGTCAACTCTCGCGAATTTGCGAGCGATATTTTGCTGCCCTCAAACCAGATCTCACCTCGATCCGGTTTTTCCAACATCCCTAGGCAACTCGCCAGGGTAGACTTCCCCGAGCCCGACTCACCGACGAGTGCCGTCAAACATCCAGGAGCAATCTCCAGGTCCAGATCCGTGAGCGCGTCGATCACAAACTTCTTTCTCGAAAACGGAGCGCGTTGCACATATCGCTTGCATAGCGCTCTCGCCTTCACGAGGGCTGGTTTGATCGCACGGGCTGCCGCCTCAGTTCCCATAATTAAAGCAACTCACTCGACGACCCCGTTCCAGCGTGACTTCGCTGGGAGATTCGTTCTGGCAAACGGCCGTTCTTGCCGAACACCGCGGCTCAAAGAGGCATCCACGAGTCGAAGGGCTCAAAGTAGCCAGACTTCCCGGAATTACGGGTAAACGTCCTTCGGAGGTGATGTTCGTACCGTTTCGCGATCTAGGGATTAGCTGCAGTAGTCCCTTTGTATATGGATGAAGAGGACGCGAGAAAACTTGCGCCGTAGGACCTTGCTCAACAATGCCGCCGCCATACATCACCATCACACGATCGGCGAACCCTGCGAGCAACGCCGGATTGTGAGTAATAAAGACAAGTGCCGACCCGCGCTTTCGATTGATTTCCCGTAGCAAATTGAGGACTTCCGTCTGCACCGTCACGTCAAGCGATCGGGTGGACTCGTCGGCAATCACCAAGTCGGGCCGGCAAGCCAGAGCTTGCGCGATTGCCACCCGGTGGAGTTCTCCTCCGCTGAGCTGATGCGGGTATGCCCGGTAAATGCGATCTACTTCAGAGAGCCGCACTCCTCTGAGGATTGCTTCACATTCCAGCTTGCGTGTTTTTCCATTTCCCGGCCGATGCGCTCGGATGATCTCGGCAATCTGATCGCCAACCCTCATGACCGGGCTCAAAGAGAGTCCGGGTTCCTGGAAAATCATTGAGATCTTCGCGCCCCGAATCTCTCTCCAGCGTGACGCGTCAATGTGAACCAAGTCTTCGTCTTGAAAAACAATCGCGCCTTCGACGCTGCAATTTGCAGGCAGCAGACCGAGGATAGCAAGCGCCAGCGTGCTCTTGCCGGAGCCTGATTCCCCCAGTATCCCAACAATTTCTCCGGGCGCGACGTCGAAGCTGACACCGCGCAATGCCGGTGCGGACTGCCGGTCGCCGGTGTCGTAACTTGCGGTCAGACCCCGCACTCGAAGCAAGGCTGAGCCCTCCGATGACACCGGGTCGAGGGGAACCATGTTTTGTGAACAAGCCCATCGCTGCATTAGGCAAATTGTGAGGGATGACTTGGAGATTCCTAAGTTACGGAGGTAATGAAATGACAAGCTCAGGGCGGGGCCCGGCGAATCTGCTCTATTGTGCGATTTTCTCGGCGGCGTACTACCTTCGCGCCAGCTTTTAGCAGCCGCAGTCTAAGGTTTCAGGAGTGACTCTCCGAACGCCACCGGAATGGCGAAATTCGAGCCGCCGAACTCGCGCACCATGGCAAAGTTAATTCCTATGACTTTGCCCTCGTTGTTGAAAAGCGGACCGCCCGAGCCGCCCGAAGTAGTTTGGGCATCATAGACAATCTTGTCTGGTAGTACGTCGCCGATATGCCCCTGGGTAGTGATAGGCCTGATCAGGTTGCGGCGCGCGAGTTCTTCCATCACCTGCTTCGGATCACCTTTGGATGCGGTCGCGATCGACTGAAGCGTCTCCGCGCCGGCCCGAGCCAGAATTGCATCGAGAGCAGTGGGATATCCAAGCAGCACGACCGGGCCCCCGCTAACGGCAGACCGACGGCCATCGGCAAGGGCAATCTGTTTGAGGCCCAGCCCTGAGACATTTCCTTTCACGACCGCCACGTCCGCAAGCGAGGAGATCTTCTCCGTGTTGATAGCAACGCCGTTTTTAACTCCGGGGAAATATGCCGTCATCTCAGCGATCACTGGTTCAACACCCTGATTCAGCATTTCCTTCATCTCATCGTTCTGCCACCAAGGTTCGGCGACGTGATGATTGGTGAGGATTAGCCCCGTATCGGTAACCAGAAACCCCGTGCCAAAAACGTCCAGGTGCACTTCCGGACCATTCCCAGTAAGGCTCACCAGCGGGTTGCTATGTTCATCGGTCGCAGGCTCGCCGTTGCTGGTAACTCCCGCATACCGGAGTCTCAATCCCGTAGCGTGTTCGCGGAAGGCGAGCACAACGTGGATGAGACAGACGCTGGGCTCATAGGACTGGATGATCCTCTCAGCAAACTTTCCCTCGGTCTCAATCTTCTGGAGGCGAGTTTCTACCGCCGCTAGTTGCTTCTGCAAAACCGAAGCATCTTCCGTTCTGCCGGCTGCGATTTGCGATCGTAATTCTTCGCTCTTCTTCTGGAGCTGGATCTTTTGCGGATCACCCACCTTGGAAAGGCCGCGTTCTGCTTCTTCACGCGCCCGAAGCGAGCGGTCCATCAACTGCTGTTGGGTTTGGATGCCGGTCGCCTGCAATCGGGTAATCGCAGCATAAACCCGGGTATTCTGTTCTTGAGTACGACGGTAAAAGAGGAAAAAGACCAGACCTCCCACGATAAGCAGGCCAACAGTTACCAGGCCGCCAACCCGAAGGGTCCGCCGTTCTTCATTGACGGCGGCCACCACTTCCCTAGCGGCACTTCGATTCTCCTCCGCAAGGCGCATCCGTTCCCGAGACTCGTCCCCAATATGTTTGCTCCGTAGTTGCGAGCGCACCCGCGATAGCAATTCGTGCGGATCAAACGGCAGCGACAGCACATCATCTGCGCCCAGATCCATCCCCCGAGTTCGCTCGCCGGATCCTCCCGGAGATAGCATCACGACGCGTACGTTCTGCGTGTGCTCGGAACCCTTGATTTCGGAAAGGAGGCCACAGCAATCGAGCTGAGGTGGATCAGCACCCAAGATAGCCACGTCGGGACCAAAGGCGAGAACTGACTTCATTCCTTCCGCGTAATCGGTCGAGACCTGATATCCGGCATCGCTCAGCACGGCGACGATCCGCTCCCGAAGAGCATCGTCAGACTCCACCACCAACAATTTCTCTGCTTTGGATTCCATAATGCCCGTCTCTTGAGATGGTTTCAGACCCTCGCAGGATTCACTTCGGGCGCCTAGACTGCGCTTTTCCCTTTTTCCTACTTACGGGTGATGATGTGCCCGCGCACCTTCTGTGGCCTTCGTCCCCTTGTTCCCGCATCGCCCGTCCCCATTCGGTTATCTAATGTTTCATGACCAATGGATTAGCGGTTTCCGTTCTCGACCTGGTCGGCATGCACACCGGCGAACCTGCAGGCAGTGCCATTGCCCGATCGGTGGACCTAGCCCAGCACGTAGAGCGTTTAGGCTACACCCGCTTCTGGCTGGCCGAACATCACTCGATCGAAGGGCTGGCGTGCTCGGCGACGCCTGTGCTGATCGGCCATGTCGCAGGCGCCACAAAAACGATCCGTGTAGGCAGTGGTGGCGTCATGCTGCCCAACCACGCGCCGCTTGTCGTCGCCGAGCAGTTCGGAACCCTCGAAGCGCTATATCCCGGGCGCATCGATCTCGGTCTGGGCCGCGCCCCGGGCAGCGACTTCCAGACCATGCGCGCTCTGCGCCGTGATCTGCATCAAACCGGAGACGATTTCCCCGAGTTGCTGGAAGAGTTGCGTACTTACCTGGGCCCAGCAAAGCCCGGGCAAGCGGTGAAAGCGATTCCGGGACAAGGCAGCAATGTGCCCATCACCCTTCTGGGTTCGAGCGGCTTCAGCGCGCAATTGGCTGGAACCCTGGGCCTGCCCTTCGCTTTCGCGGCCCACTTCGCCCCGGAGTATCTGCGCGCCGCCGCCCGACTATACCGCGAGCGCTTCCGCCCGAGCGACGCGTTGCGCAGACCCTACCTGATGGTCGCGGTGCAGGTCATTGCGGCGGAAACCGACGCCGCTGCCCGCCGCTTGTTTACCACGCCCCAGCAACGATTCCTTCGACTGATCCGCAACCAGCCGGTGGAATTGTTGCCGCCGGTCGATTCAATGGAGCCGTTGTGGCAGGACTTCGAACGGGCCGCTGTAGAGACCAAGCTGAGTGCCGCCATAGTGGGATCGAACGCGACGGTGAAAACCGGACTGGAAAAGCTGCTGTCCGAAACCGCCGCCGATGAGGTAATCGTAGTGACGGACACCTACGACCATGACGACCGCTTGCGATCCTACGAACGACTGGCCACAGTTTCACAAGAGATAGGCGTCGCGGTCTGAACTGGAGACCCAAAAACTGATGACCTAAGATTCTCCGTTTGGTGCCTCAGGTTCGCGTCCTTTTTCGCGGGTGGCCGGCCTTTCGCGTTCTTTGCGAAGGCCGGGGTTTCTAGCCGGAGCCGGTCCGCGTCTCCACGCGCAGTTTCCGTGAAACTATCTGCTTCGCCATCTGCAAGGACAGGGCGAGAGTGCCGCGTTCCGGTTCGCTCATCAGCAGATGCACATGCTCGGGCATCACCACATAGCCGGCCACGTAGAAGCCATACCACTGGCGCACTCTTTCCAGCGCGGACAAACGTGTGGCGGGCCTGCTCTGTGCCGAGCAGAGGAGCGCGATGATAACAGCTGAAGGTGATGAAATGCAGCCGTCGGGTTTGTTGGTAGCGCTTCAGACCCCAAGGCATGAAGCTAGAGCATGACTGCGTCCCGCATTTCTGCGGTGACGACTGAACAACCCCAGCCTTCGCAAAGAACCGAAAGGCTAGGGCACCCGCCCGCAAAAGCTGCCCGTGATAAGATTAAAGTAGATTCGGAGTCGGAGTTTATACTCTGCCCCGCGCGTTTTTCGACCGAGGTCGGCGGACTGGCTGCGGGGAAAAAGTGCGGATGCATAGGGTAGATCAAAAAGTCGCGGTCCAACCCCTTGAAGGTTTTAGCCCTTAACTAGTTTGAAATTAAAATAGTTCATAATGTGCGGAAGTGGTGGAACTGGCAGACACACCATCTTGAGGGGGTGGCGCCGAAAGGCGTGGGGGTTCAAATCCCCCCTTCCGCACCATCAGAGTCGGCCTTGAGAAGGAAAAGCAGGTTCGGAAAAAAGGAGAGGAGTAGTCGCCTAATCGCATGGTTGTTACATTGATCACGATCGTTCACATCATTGTTTGTTTCTTTCTGATCGTCGTAGTGTTGCTGCAAAGCGGCAAGAGCGGAGACATTGCGGCTGCGTTCGGCGGCATGGGCAGCCAGACTGCTTTTGGTCCGCGAGGAGCGGCCACCGCCCTGTCCAAGGCGACGACATGGTCGGCCATCATCTTCATGGTAACGTCCATCACACTTTCAATCTTCGTTTCGCGTCGGACTGGGCCCAACTCGGTGTTTCAGGGCATGAAGTCATCGCAGACCAAGTCGCAGCCGGCGGCGCCGACGAATCCGCCAGCGCCTGCTCAACAGAAGTGACGGCGGCTATCAGGTCACAGGTGTCGGGTCTCAGGTTTCAGCTCTCAGGCTTCAACCTTCCACTCTCGGACCGTTGAATCACACCGGCGAACAATCCAGCATGATCCACGAAATCATTCCCGTCGGCCCGCTCCGGTGCAACTGCTCGATCATTGGAGATGAGGGCACGCGCGAAGCGCTGGTAATCGATCCGGGCGACGACATCGAAGACGTGCTCGCCCTCATTCGCAAACACAATCTTCAAGTTAAGCAGATTGTCATCACTCATGCTCACATTGATCACGTGGGCGGCGCGATGAAGCTACGGGCCGCGACGGGTGCGCCCATCCTGCTCAACCAGAACGACTATGCGCTGCTCAAAATGCTCGATGTGCAGGCGGCCTGGATTGGGGTGCCAACTCCGGGCAAGGTTGAGATCGACCAGAATCTTGGACAAAGTGATGTAGTGAAAGCTGGTTCGCTGGTCGCGGATGTGATCCACACGCCGGGTCATACTGAAGGCAGCGTCTGCCTTTACTTTCCTGCAGAAAAGAAACTGATTGCCGGCGATACGCTATTTGCCGGGAGCATCGGCCGCACCGATCTGCCGGGTGGATCGTTCGAGAAGATTATCAATTCGCTGCGCGAAAAAGTTCTGGCGCTGCCGGATGAGACGATAGTCGTCCCGGGTCATGGGGAGTTGACTACGATTGGCGAAGAGCGCGAGAGCAATCCGTTTTTGGTCAGTGGTCGGTAGTCGTTGGGAGACTGTCGTTGGTCGTAGGTCGTCTCAAAATCCCCGCCCAAGCAAAGCTTGGACGGGCCACCCTCGAGCAACCGCTGCGCTAATTTGACTGCGATTCCAGGGTGGCGTCGATCTTGATGTGTCCGCTCGACACGGTGATTTGGCGTTCCCAAGGCTTGAATCCGGCTTTCTTTACGGAGACCAGGTGCGGTCCTGCCGCAACTCCTACCGTGGACGATGTGCTGCCGACGAAATTGCCATCGATCTCGATATCAGCGCCATCGGGAGTCGAGGAGACTTCCAATTCAGCCGCCGCGCCTTGGTCCGGCGAAACGGAGGAGGTCTCCGGGGGCCCAGCATTCGGAGTGGCGGCCGACGATGCACTGGGGACCGATTGTGCGGCAGGCACGAGGGGCGCTGGCTCAAACTTTGCGAGATCCAGCTTCACGTCACCGCTGATGTAGGCCGTCACCTCGGTCCCTTTAGCGATAGTGACATCCTTCCCATGCATGAGGAGAAAGACTGGCGCTGCGGGCCAGACGACCAAGCTGGTGGCGACCATGCCCCCGGCCATTATCCCGGTGTGACTACCTCCTTGGCTCTCCTTCACGGCGCGTAGTGTTGCCTTTTCGCCATCCGCCAGTTGGACGCTCTCGATGCTTACATCGAGTTTACCGGCGCGACCCATCCGTCTTTTCTTGTGGGCCGTAACTACGGTTCCTGACGCAGGGCTATCCTTCGGGATGACAACAATTCGGTTGACGCTTACTTCTTCAGCGACCTCGAAATCTACTCGATCGCCAGCGTGGGCGTCGGCGGACGACAAGCTGCGGCCCAGCCGGAGTGTCACGGCGGTCCCATCCTGCAGAACGAAACCCTGTGAGAGCGGGGTGCGCTGAGCGCTTGCTGGCTGATTTTGGCTGGACGGTGGAGGCGGTGAACTCGACTGTGCGAGAGCAGTCGATAACATGCAAGACACGAGAATCAAACCAGCAAGCCTGGCAGACATGGCGGCTCCCTACTGTTCAGGATGAGAAGATTACTCGCGAGGTTTCACAGTTTTCCCTGCGCCTTTACTCTTCTTTACGATAGAAACGTGTAACTCGGCATCTAATTGCATAGGAGGGGTGCTATGAAGAAGTTGATAATGATATTCATAACGGCTGCAGTGATGATGGCGCCTCTTGCGGCTTACGCACGTCCAGTTCGCGTCTTCGTCACGCCGGGTTTCGGGTGGGGATGGTATTCCCCTTATTGGGGACCGTATCCGTACGGCTATTACGGTTACGCTCCTACGACTGGCGCACTGAAGTTCGATACCAGCGTTAAAGACGCAGAGGTGTACATCGATGGCGCTTATGCGGGCACGGTCGGAAAACTGAAAACCATGAATCTCCGGCCGGGCAGCTACGACATCGAGGTGCGCGCACCGGGACGCACGCAGTTTGATAAGAAAGTCTACGTCGCGGCGGGCAAGACACTGCACTTGAATCCAGACCTGCACGTTGAAGCGCAACCGCAAGCGCAGCCGTAATTTTACTCGCGGGCACGGCTGGAAGCCGTGCCCTTCCGCGGCCGTTTCAAGGATAGGAGTTTCCTTTCCTGATCCCCCGCCCTTTCGCAAAGTGGGCGAAAAGCACCCCGGCGGTGGTGTTCCTGAACCCAGGTTAGCGTCCAAAGAACGGACGCGAACCTGGGGCACCCGGCCGCACCCGCGCAGATGAGATTGGACGACCTAATTACCAGACTAGCGGTATCAAGCGATAGCGGACTTTGTTTTGGTACTCGACGTAACCCGACAGGTTTCTGGACAGGAATTTTTCTTCTTCAAATAGTCTCCATATAAGGGCCGGCATCATCACGAGGATGACGAGCAATCCCCACCATGAACCGAGGGCAATCGGTATCCCTAGAAGCATGACCAGAGCTGCGGCGTACATCGGGTGCCGTACAAGGGCGTACGGGCCAGTGGATATAACTTTTTGGTCGGGGGCCAATTCGATGGTGGCGGAGGTAAACGGATTTTCTTTGAACACAAAGAAAACGGCGAGAAAGCCGAGCGCGACAAGTACGTCCCCTGCCAGGGCTAGGTACGGCGGCAGGTGAGACCAGGCGAAGCGATGATCGAGGGCGGGGAAAACGAGGTGAGCGATAAATCCTAGCGACGCGAAAAACATTATGATCTTTTGCGTCGGTTCCTTCTCGGCGGTCGGGCCGCCGCGCATGCGTCGCTCTAAGAGCTTCGGGCTTTTCTTCGTAAGGTAGAAGGTAATGGCGAGAGACGATGCGGAATATACGGCCAGGAATGTCCACGCCTGCCAGTAATCGAGCGTCCAAGCGGAAAAAAACAGCAGAACCGCCATGACTAGAAGAACGAACAGGAGTCCGGCGAACGCTTTTCTGTGCAAATTGTTCATCTGGCGTGTTGCAGCTTACGGTGCTCACGGCTTAAGCGGCGGATTAGCGCGATAACGCCACCGCACATAGAACCACAGGAGCGCGATCGCCGGGTACATCAGGAAGCTGGCTTCGGTGCCGAGTACCCCGCCTGTCAGCCACGCGGGCCCACTGAAATGCACGTCGAGCAGGCGTCCGACGGGCAATTGTGCGCCATTTGGCGTTCCAATGACGAAGAGCTGCATGTAATCGAAAGCGATGTGAAAGCCGACGGCGAACCACAGCATGCCTGTGCGCAGCATGCTGTAACTCAGGAGCAGGCTCAGCGAGACCAGCGTGATTACGTCCCACATGTTTTCACCTTCCTTGAAGAAATAGTGCTCGGCAGCGAAGATGAGTGCGATGACGATCGAGGCTGGCCAGAAGCCGATGCTTTTCCAGAGTGTCTGCTGAAAATAGGAACGGAACCACAGCTCCTCGGCAATGCCAACACAGATATTTGCGCCGAGCCATTCCAGCGCGGAGAGAGCGAGCGCACTGCCGCTGCCTGCCAGTCCTTGGACCTGCATACCGCCCAGCATGATCATTCCGAGAGCAACCACGCCTGCCATGATGACTCCCGCGGCGGCACCTTCAAACGTCTGCCAGCTGAAAGCGCGATTGACCGGAAGGCCGTAGCTGTCGACGCGGCGGCGCTCGTAGAGCGCGAATGCTCCCGTACAAATGAGGGCGACCAGAAAGTTCCTGAGTTCTCCCAGAGCGATGTTGCCTGCGCTGAATCCTGGTCCGAGATGCAGTGATTTCGCGATAAGTGCGAGCGGCCCACCCAGGAGCGGAAAAATGAGGAAGGTGCCCGCTGCGTAATAGATCACGGACCGCCAGAGCGGCCGAAGCTTGCCGTCGGGCCCGATAGAAGCGTGTTTGATCGTTTCTTTCATTTCTTTCTCTCTGTCTACGGATTCAGGCGTCCCAACACTCGCTCGATTCCTTCGCGAAAATCTTTAGGCGGAGTGATGAGGCTGGCGATCAAGTAACCGTCGCTGGGGAAGTCGTAGAAGTGTCCGGGATGGACCAGCACGGAGACTTTTCGCAGGAGGTCGATCGCCAGGTCTTCATCGGATTGGGTCACGGGCACGCGCAGCACCGCGTACCAGCCGCCTTCGAGCTGCAGCCGCTGGCAGGCTTTTTGGAGCGTCAACTGGCGATCGAGTTCTGCAAGATTGGTGCGCAGGCGATCGAGCAGGAGCGGTTGAATGCTTTTGCCCTGCTCCAGCAGCACCGGCATTGCCAATTGGATGGGAGCGTTCATCGAGAGATAAGTATCGGCAATGATCTCGAGTCGTCCGAGGGCGGCGGTTACTTTGTCGGCGGGACCGCTGGCGGCAATCCAGGCCACTTTCATCTGGGGCAAGCCAGAGATTTTTGAGAGTCCACTGAGGGTGAAGGTGAGTACGTCCTGGTTAGCGGCGAAGCTTGGGCGAGGCGCGCCGTCATGGGCGTAGTCGAGAAAAACTTCGTCTGCGATCAGGGAGAGGTTGTGTGGGCGGCAGAATTCGTTAAGCTTCTGTCGTTCGGCATTGCTGACGAATGATCCCGTGGGATTGTTCGGGTGAACGACAACGACGGCGCGGGTGCGGTCGCTGACGGCTTGGGGGAGCGAAGGGAAATCAATCTGCCAGCCATGGTCGTAGATCAGCGGATATGGAAGTAGCTTTACGTCTTGAAGGTCGGCAAGAAAATCAAACAACGGGTAGCTGGGCTTGGGGACCAGGATTTCGTCGTCCGGATTGCATAGCAGGCGAAAGACATAGGAATAGCCTTCACTGGTGCTGGTGGTGAGCAGCAGTGATTCAGGATTAACTTCGTCGTGCTGTTTGCGGTAATAACTGGCAACAGCCTCGCGGGCGATGAGCAGGCCCTTGGGCTGCGGATCGTAGTCCATCGCTTTTGGATTGTTCAGTGCTTGCAGGATGGTTTCTGAGTCGTAATGCAATCCGGAGCGAGTTGGATTGGAAAGCGTGAGATCGAGCAGTTCCCTGCCTGCTGCGCGAAGTCCGCGCTCGGCTTCGGTGAAGCGATTGGGCGTGAGTTTCCAGCCGGTGCGCTTGGAAAACATGAGCGACCATGATACCGAAGTCGGCCTGGACTACTGATTTCGGATTCAAGATTTCAGATTGGTACGTAGGGATGCTTCGACTTCGGACGAGCTTCGCTGCGCGAAGCTTCGTCCTACGCTCAGCATGACAAGGGGGTTATAATGGCGAGTTTTGCAGCGATGGAACCGATCACACAATACGAACTGCGGCTGGCGGAGCGTATGTCGCGGCTGGGCACAGAGACCGCTTTTGAAGTCCTCAACAAGGCCCGTGCGTTGGAGCGTCAGGGGAAGGAAATCATCCACCTGGAGATTGGCGAGCCCGACTTCGATACGCCGAAAAATGTGGTTGAGGCGGGAGTGGATGCGCTGCGCAAAGGGTGGACGCATTACGGTCCATCGGCGGGTTTGCCCGAACTGCGTCAGGCCATTGCGGAAGATGTGAGTCGCTCGCGGGGAGTGAACGTCGACAGTGATGAGGTGGTGGTTGTACCGGGTGGTAAGCCGATTATTTTCTTTACAATTATGGCGTTAGCTGATGTTGGGGATGAGGTCATATTTCCGAACCCGGGCTTCCCGATTTATGAATCGATGATTCATTACGTGGGGGCGCGGGCGGTGCCGATTCGGCTGCGCGAGGAGCGAGATTTCGGTTTCGACGTGGATGAGTTGGCTTCGCTGATTTCGGATCACACCAGGCTGATCATCCTTAATTCGCCGCACAACCCAACGGGCGGGGTGTTGAGCAAGCTGGATATCCGCGACATTGCCAGTGTCATTGGCGACCGCAACATCATGGTGCTTTCGGATGAGATTTACAGCCGACTCATTTTCGAGGGCGAGCATTACTCGATCATGTCGGTGACCGGATTCAAAGAGCGGACTATTCTGCTCGACGGCTTCTCGAAGACTTACGCCATGACGGGATGGCGCATGGGTTATGGCGTGATGCGGGCCGATCTGGCCGGACACATTACACGGTTGATGACCAATTCTAATTCGTGCACGGCCAGCTTTACGCAAGTTGCCGGGATCGAGGCAGTGCGTGGTGATCAGTCGTCGGTGGAGGACATGCGAGCCGAGTTCAAGAAGCGGCGCGACGTGGTGGTAGCGGGGCTGAACAAGATCAAAGGTTTCTCCTGCCGCATGCCCAAAGGAGCTTTTTACGTTTTCCCCAATATCACGAAGACGGGATGGAAGTCGAAGAAACTGGCGGACGCTTTGCTGGAAGACTCAGGTGTGGCGTGCTTGTCAGGAACGGCGTTCGGCGAGTTTGGGGAAGGTTATCTGCGCTTCAGCGTGGCCAATTCGCTGGAGAACCTAACGAAGGCGCTGGAGCGGATCGACCAGTGGACGAAGCGGAATCTGTAGCGGCATTATCCGGAGGGCTAGCGGTGGCCAGGAAGAAAGCCTCTCGCAAGCTGAAAGTGCCTAAAGCCAGCCGTCTTTACGCGCCTGGGTACGGCTTCCCCAAAAGCCGTAAAGGATTGCTGCCGTGGAGCTGGGCGGAGGGGCGGCTGAAGAAATCGCACAACTACTGGATCACCACGGTCAAGACAGACGGCTCGCCGCAGTCATTTCCTCACACTATGGTGGTCTGGGGCCTGTGGCAGGACGGTTGCTTTTTGTTCAGCAGCGGCAGCAACTCGCGCAAAGCGCGAAATCTGGCGCGGAATCCTCGATGCGTGGTCTGCACGGAAGACGCGCATGAAGCGGTCATCGTAGAGGGCACGGCTGAGATCGCTGATGTGGCTGCTCGGCGCAAACTGCTGCCTGCCTACGAGCGGAAATATAAGTGGGATATGTCGTCGATGAAAGACGATATTCTTTCGATGAAAGAACCGGTGTACACAGTGCGGCCGCGCGCTGTATTCGGGCTATGGGAGAAGAAGTTCATGGGCAGCGCCACCCGGTGGAAGTTCGAGTAGCGGTTCCGGTCTTCAAACCACGTCAGATCGTCGAACCACAAAGGACACGAAGTAACACGAAGGAAAACCTGGCAATCTAATACCCTGAAAGAATCATGACCAATCAATTCCGCGTCTTTGCGACTTGCGACATTGGTCCCGCGATTGAGGTTCTGCGCAAGCGGGGATACCAGGTTGAGGTTTATCCCCAGCCGGAAGCGCCGTCCAAGCGCTTGATCATCGAGAAAGTAAAATCGGGCATCGATGGCTTGATCACCACGTTACGGGATCCGATTGATGCCAAGGTTTTCGAAGCTGGCAAGAACACGCTGAAAGTGGTGGCGCAGTATGCCGTCGGGTTCGACAACATCAACCGCGAGGATGCCAACCGCTACAAGATTCCGTTCACCAACACCGCCGACGTGCTTACCGAAGCCACGGCGGAATTCGCGTTCTTCATGCTGGGCGTGCTGGCACGGAAAATGTGGCCGGCCGAGCACCTCACGCGCGAAAACAATTGGGGATACTGGCATCCCTATCTGCCGTTTCTGGGCGACGAAGTTACCGGCAAGACGATAGCGGTCATCGGCACGGGACGGATTGGGCTGGCGATGATCAAGAAGTGCGCCGGCTTTGACATGAACATCCTGTGCTACGACCCGGCCTATCAGAACCACGACTACGTGAAGGCGATCCAGGAAACGATGGATTTGCGCCATGCTCGCGGGATTCAGAAGGAGAAGACGTGGATCAGGTACGTGGGATTGGAAGATGCTCTGAAGCAGGCCGATTTTGTCAGCGTGCATGTGCCGCTGCTGCGCGAAGGCGAGAGTTCAACTCCTACGTATCATCTATTTAACGAACGCACGCTACGCATGATGAAACCCAGCGCATTCCTGGTGAATGATTCGCGGGGTCCGGTGGTGGACGAGACTGCGTTGGCGAAAGCGCTGCGGGAAAAATGGATTGCCGGCGCGGCACTGGATGTCTTCGAGAAAGAACCATTGCCGGCTGACTCACCTCTGCGTGATCCCGCGATTCAGGACCGCTGCCGGCTCTATCCGCACTTCGCCAGCGCGGCGAGGATTACGCGGTTGTCGACTGATCCGAATAAGGGTATGGCGGGGCGGTGCGTGCAGGGGCTGATCGACGTATTAGAAGGAAACTACGGTGGCGACATTACGCAGATGCCGTACGTGGTGAACAAAGAAGCGTTTGGGAAGTAGTGAGACTGCAGGCGCCGGAAGAGTGTGGGGCGAAAACGAACGTGGCGCCCTTCGGGCGCGTGATCTTGTTCCACCTTAACCCCGGACTTACGTCCGGGGCTAACATATTCCGCTCCTCCAGAGCTGGAGAAAGCAGGTCCCCTTCGACTTCGCCCATGGCAGGCGCTCGACTGCCGCGTGCGGATACTCCCGGGTCTCGCAAAAAACGGCGAGACCCTTCGACTCCGCTCAGGGCAGGCTCGGGGGCACTCCGGCGGTGGGATGGAGAGAAGAGCGGTCACAAAAGCAGGTCCCTCCACTCGCTTCGCTCCGGTCGGGATGACAAAAAAGGAGGTTTCGGTGGGAGGACAGCTCTCGCGCGTTATTGACGTGCCTTGCGCAGCGCACTAACATCAGCCGACTGCTGCGCGGGGCATGCCACATGATTGGGACCACGGTAGCTCACTACAACATCCTGGAGAAACTTGGCGCGGGCGGGATGGGGGTGGTTTACAAAGCCGAGGACACTACTCTCGGCCGTTTGGTAGCACTGAAATTTCTGCCTGAGGAGCTGGCTAGGGATTCTGATGCGCTGGAAAGATTCCGCCGCGAAGCGCGTCTCGCCTCAGCACTTAATCATCCCAATATCTGCACCATCTACGAAATCGGCCAGCAGGATGGACAGTACTTCATCGCGATGGAGTTGTTGCAGGGCCAGACGCTATCTTCCCTGATTGCGAACAAGCCGCTGAGCGTCGATCGAGTGTTGGAACTCGGAATCCAGGTGACGGACGCGCTCGACGCCGCACACTCGGCCGGGATTATCCATCGCGACCTGAAGCCGGCCAATATTTTTGTGGCCCCCAAGGGCCAGCCCAAAGTGCTGGATTTCGGATTGGCGATCTCGGCACAACCGAGGCGCGGTCTTAGCGCCGGAGCAAACGATCCCACTTATTTAGGATCGTCCGACCCTCACCTCACTGCTCCAGGAACGACAATAGGAACCGTGGTCTACATGTCGCCAGAGCAGGCGCTCGGGGAAGAACTTGACGTCCGAACGGATCTGTTTTCACTCGGCGTGGTGCTTTATGAGATGGTCACAGGAGTATTGCCCTTCCGAGGGGCGACGACAGCGGCGGTCTTCAACGCAATTATCAATCAATCGCCGATTGCGGCTGTACAAGTAAATCCCAAAGTTCCGCCTAAGTTGGACGAGATCATCAGTAAGGCGCTGGAGAAGAAACGCGAACTACGCTGTCAAACTGCCGCCGAATTGAACGCCGATCTCAAGCGCTTGAGGCGCGAACTTGAATCAGGCACTGGCACCAAAACAGCCAGCATGGTAGTGCCGCCGCCACGCCCGCGCTGGGATCCGATGTGGGCGGCTATCCTGGTTCTAGCCGTACTGATCGCCGGCTACGCTTTCTGGCACAAGTTTTACGGGAACTCGGCAGGTTCGCTGGCTGCAACCAAGCTGGTGCAGCTTACGACTACCGAGGGGCTGCACGAGTTCCCCGCCTGGTCGCCTGATGGAAAGCGAATCGCTTACAGCAAAGACGTAAACGGTTTCACGAAAATATTTGTGATGCCACTGCAGGGAGAGCCGCAGCAGTTGACCTTCGGGAACTCCGACGACATCCAGCCAAAGTGGACTCCCGATGCTCAAGGGATTCTGTTCGTTCGCTCCAACCAGCCGCGTGGAAAATTGGATCTGGGCGATGTGTTCGGCCGATATGAGGGCGGAGACGTTTGGAGAAAGGACCTTGCCTCTGGCAAAGAGGAAAAATTTCTTGACAATGCTTTTAATCCATCGTTCTCTCCCGACGGAAAACTTCTCGCTGTGGATGCTTCCTGGGCGGGCCCTCGCCGGGTGTGGGTCCACGATGCACAGGGGCACAACCCGCAACAGATCACGTCCGATAGTTCCGAAGCAGTGGACCATCTGGAACCGAACTGGTCGCCTGATGGGAAGAACATCGTTTTTCAGAATCTGGAACGAACGAAGTTCAGTATTAAGGTAGTAAATGTCGCGAATCACGCGATAGCTACGCTCACCGACGGTCGATTCCATGACCTGAATCCGGTCTGGTCGCGATCAGGAAAATACATCTACTTCTCGTCTGACCGGGGTGGTGGGCTGAACGTCTGGCGGATCAGAGTCGCGCCAACCGGTGAGGCCAGCGGCGGGCCGCAGCAAGTAACCATGGGCTCGGGCCAGGACGTGCAACTAGCGATGTCTCCCGGCGGTAAGCGGTTGGCATTTTCCATATTGCGGCAGAATGCCGACGTGTGGCGGCTTCCCGTGTCTCCTGAGACCGGGATGCCCACGGGCAGTCCGGACGAAGTTCTGGCGAGCACACGCGAAGACAGCCGGGGTTCGTGGTCACCGGACGGCACGCAAATCGCGTTTAATTCAGATCGCTCGGGCGAGATGAACATCTACATTCACTCGCTGGTGGACGGTTCGACGCGCCAAGTGACAACCGGGCCGGGTGGCGACTTCCAGCCGCAATGGTCGCCAGACGGCAAACGACTTGTGTTCTTTTCTTCGCGAGCCGGTAACGCGGATGTTTGGATGGCTGACCTGGCAACGAACTCCTTGAAGCGGCTGACTTCGGATCCGGCGCTGGACATCAATCCTTTCTTTTCGCTGGATGGCGCTCAGATCGCGTTTCAATCCGATCGCAGTGGAAGGCTGGAAGTCTGGGTGATGAATTCTGACGGCAGCAATCAACGTCAACTGTCGAAGATCGGAGTCATGGGACATTTCCTGCGCTGGTCGCGGGATGGCGAAAACGTGGTCTTCAAGTGTCCCTGTGGGGGCAAACCACAGACGTATCAGGTATCAATCAAGGGTGGGGACCCGGTTCCGCTGAACAGCGAGATTGCTGGCGGTTCCCACATGTCATTCTCACCCAACTATTCGCTCATCATGGATGTAGTTGGACACAAGACGCTGTGGGTATCGCCTGCGGTCGCTGGCAAGCCGGCGAAGGTATACGAATTTCCTGATGGCGAGAGTCGAATTGATTACCCGGTCTGGTCTCCGGATGGGAAGTGGGTGCTGTTTGATCGCTTCCGGCCGCAAGGCGGGGACATTTGGGCGATTGAGAATATTGAGTAAGACGGTAATCCCGATCCCGTTGTGGCTAGCTACTCGGAGATCGTGTGCTCTTCGCTTTGGGCGCGGAGGACGCGGTCGACAGAGTAGGGGGCGCGGCGAGTGGGTTCGTGGTAGTGGCGCACCTGCATCTCCCCCAGCAAACCAAAGGCGACCATCTGAAAGCCGCCAAGCAGAAGACCCAAGGCCATCATCATGAGAGGACCGTGCGCGGTCATGAGCGGAACTTGTCGCAGGAACTTTTCCACGAGAAGCCAGGTCACGATGCCAGTGCCGCCGAAAATGCTCAGCATGCCTAAAGTGCCGAAAAAGTGCAGCGGACGTGCGAGATAGCGCAGCAGGAAGCGAATGGTGATGAGATCGAAAAACACCCGAAAGGTACGCGAGATACCGTAGTGTGAATCGCCACGCTCGCGGTTTACATTGCGAATTGGGACTTCGCAGATGGTGGCACCGTGCCAGGAGGCTAGCGCCGGAATGAAGCGGTGTAACTCGCCGTAAAGTGGGACCTGCTCCAGAATGTCACGGCGGTATGCTTTGAATGTCGTGCCAAAGTCGTGGATATCCACGCCGCTGAGCTTAGCCATCATCCAGTTGGCACAGCGGGAGGGGATACGGCGCAGCCATAGATTGTCGATACGGTGCTTGCGCCATCCGCTGACGATGTCGTAGCCCTCAGAAATTTTCTCTAAAAATAGAGGGATGTCAGCGGGATCGTGCTGCAGGTCGCCATCCATGGCGATGATGTAGTCGCCGCGGGCGTGGTCGAAGCCGGCGGCGAGAGCGGAAGTCTGGCCGAAGTTTCGGCGCAGTTTTACCACCGTAACCCGGCTATCTACGGCGGCGATTTCGCGCAGCAGGTGAAAGGTGCGGTCCCTGGAACCGTCGTCCACCAGGACCAACTCGAAGCTCTGCCCGCTGATCTCCATTACAGCCTTCAGACGATCGTAGAGATCGGTGACGTTCTCCTGCTCGTTGTGCAGAGGAACGACGATGGAGTACTTGGGCATGAAGGTTTATTATACTCAAACCGCTAGCCTGAACCGTTACTCGAAGTTCGGCCAGACAGCCCGAGACATCCTGCACGGGCGAGACGCCCGCGCCTACATCGCCCGCCCCTACATTGCCCCCGGACCCTCGGGATAAGCGGGCAAATCAGGAGGCCGCGGGGGCAGCTTCTTAGGATTGGCCTGGATGTCTTTCATCACCAACTCGATCGCTTTTTCCAGTTGTGGGTCTTGGCCTTTTACCACTAAATCAGGCCGGTTTTCCACTACGACATCAGGTTGCACCCCCTTGTTTTCGACGATCCACTTGCTGTTGAGGTCGTAGCGGGCAAACTCCGGACGGGTGATGTAACCGCCGTCAATCAGCGGAATCGGGCCACGGATGCCGCGTACGCCGCCCCAGGTGCGTTCGCCGATGAGTGGTCCCAGCTTGTAATACTTAAAGTAGTAGCTGAACAGGTCGCCGTCCGACGCGGCATAGTGATTGGTAATACAAGCCATGGAGCCATAGAAGACAGGTGCAGGCACGGTACCGCTTTCAAAGTTGCGGGCAGAATTCATGCCCGACAAGACACGCCGCAGGCGCTCAAAGATAAGCGGGTCAACGAAGCCGCCGCCATTGTAACGAACGTCAATGATCATCCCTTCCTTGCGGATCTGCGGGAAATATTGCTTGACGAATTCGTTCAGCCCCGGTGCTCCCATGTCCGGGATGTAGATATAGCCCACGCGCCCGTTGGTCGCAGCATCCACTTTCTTACGATTGGTTTCGATCATGTTCAACTCGCGCAGACTGAACTCGTCCGCGATTGGTTTCACCTGCAGGTTACGGGAGCCGTCTTCGGATGGCTTGGAATTCACGGTCAGAGTTACCGTGCTGTTCGCGGTGTTCACAAACAACTCATCGGGGTTTTGCCGGGCCCGCAATGAGCGGCCATTCACTGCGACCAAGTAGTCCCCTTCTTTGACGTTGATTCCCGGCTCGGTCAACGGTGACCGCGCCTGCGGATTCCAGTTTTCTCCGGGATAGATTTTCTTGAAGCGATAAAAGCCACTGGCCTGATCGGCTTCGAAGTCGGCGCCCAGCAGACCAACGTTTACGGGGTGAAGGTCAGGAAAATCTCCGCCGTTCACATAGGTGTGGGAATTCGAGAGTTCTCCAATTATCTCGCCGAGGATGTAAGTCAGACTGTAGCGGTCGGCAACGTAGGGCAGAAGTTGAGCATATTTGTCTCGCACCTTCTCCCAGTCCACGCCGTTCATGGCGGCTTCGTAGAAATAGTCGCGCTCCTGACGCCAAACTTCGTTATAGATCTGCTTCCACTCCTGGGGAGGATCGACTTCTGCCCGCATGCCACCGAGGTTGAGCGCGCCATCCCCCACTTTCTTAGGGCCGTCAGGTTTGGCATCGATGATGCCGTAGCTGTGAGCATCCGGAGGACCGGCTTCATACAGGAGCTTGGAACCGTCGAAGGAAAGCGCAAAGCGCTCAACACCATCGATCAGAACCTTATCCTTGCGCTCTTTGAGATCATAGACGTGTACGGCGGGAGCCTCGCCCGGGAGCGGACCGGATAGCCCTTGAATAGGCCTGGTCGCGTAGTAGATGAAACCTTTAGCTGCGGCGAAGGTACCAATCACAGCGGGCTCGGTGGGCAGAGCTACGATGCGGTTTTGGATTCCGTCGAGATCGATGCGAAATTCGGCAGGCTTTTCTCTTTCTTTGTCTTTATCCTTTTCTTTGGATTCTTTGTTCTTGTCTTTCTCTTTGTCTTTTTCCTTGGACTCGGCTTTACCCTCGCTCTTGGTCTCTTTACCTTCGGTTGCTTCATCCTTTTTGACCTGCGCTTCGTCGCTCAAAGCGGGAAAGGGCGAAGGCTCATCCTTGCGGAGGGTAACAACGTAGACGCGAGTCGTCTTGGGGTTGGCGAATTCAAAATCAATATTGCCCAGCACTTCATTGAAATCACGGTCTGACAGAAAGTAAAGATACTTCCCATCGGGATCGAACATGGCGAAATTGCTGTTGGTCATGCTGGTGGTGATGGGAGTGGTCTTGCGGTCTGCCAGCGAGTACAAGTAAACGACGGCATTGCCATTTTCGTCGTTGTTGTCGTAAACCAACCATTTACTGTCGGGAGACCACGAGTAATTTGTGATGTCGAAGAATTTGCCGTGTACCACCTCGACCGGTTTCTTGTCGTCGATGGTGATGTACCACAGGCGCAGATCTTTATCAGCCCAAGCGATCTTCTTACTGTCAGGAGACCAGGCGGGACCGAACTTAAACCCCTTATATCCGCTGGTGACCTGCTGCTCCTTACCCATACCATCGTGTGGAGTGATGTAGATTTCGTCTTCGCCAGTGCGGTCGGAAACGTAGGCGATCCAGCGGCTATTGGGTGACCAGGAGACGGATTTCTCGCGAATGCCAGGGGTGCGCGTCAGATTGCGGACGCTTCCATCCTTGGCCGGGACGGTGAAGACGTCACCGCGGGCGCCAAAGACCGCGCGCTTCCCTTCTGGAGAAATGTCGAAGTCAGTGATGGTCTTGGTCACACTGACCCAGTGCTTCATGCTCTGTTCTTCGTCCCCTGGCAGATAGATCGTCAACTTTTTTGGCTGCTTCGATTGCAAGTCGAAAGTAAAGAGATAACCGCCATTCTCGAATACGATGCCACCCGGCCCCAGGCTCGGCCACATCACATCGAAGTCGGTGAAGTGAGTGAGTGACTCGACCTGCTTGCTATTCAAGTCATAACTGTAGAGGTTCAAGCGATGTTCGGGGCCGCGATCGGAGGTGAAATAGATGGTGCTGCCAGACCACATGGGAAAAGTGTCGGTCCACTCTGTGTGGGGCACATCTTCGACCGAATTGTTCTTGAGATCGTAAACGGAAATACTCTGGGCCAGGCCGCCGGTATAACGCTTCCAAGTGCGGAAATTGCGGAAGATCTGGTTATAGGCAATTTTGGTGCCGTCGGGCGAGAAGGAGGTGAGCCCGCCTTCAATCACGGGCAAAGGTTCGGCCAGTCCTCCGTCAATGCTGATGCTGAAGGGACGCTTCGTCCAACCGTTCGAAGCATCGCGGCGCGTGAGAAAGAGAATGCGCTTGCTGTCCGGAAACCAGGTCAAGACTTGGTTATGAATCCCCATACGATCGTTGAGTTGAGCGGCAGCGCCCTGATAGAAAGTGAGCTGCTTGGGCTGTCCGCCATCAGCGGGCATGAGGCAGACGTTGAAATTGCCGTCGTACTGGCCAGTGAAGGCAATCCACTTTCCGTCCGGCGAGAATTTCGGGAACAGTTCGCGCCCAGCGCCAGACGTAATACGCCGGGCGACGCCGCCTGAACTCGATGCCAGCCACAAGTGACCGCCGTACATGAAGACGACCTTGTCTTTGTAGAGGTCGGGGAAGCGCATCAGTCGGCCTTCTGGCATCTCCTGGCCTGCGCTCAGGCAGGCGCAAGTCATAACACCTAGCATGACCCAACTCTTTAAGTAGGACATTTGGGATTCCTCCTGGCGGACTTCCGCGGGCGGGAGACTGGGCTGGATGCTCATTGAGAACGTGAGATTGTAGCAGCTTCGCGCACAAAAACACCTGCTGCCTGTCATTGGACGGAGTAGTCCGGCAAAGGAAAGCGGGGATTCGTCCCTGACACGATTGGCCGATCGCCTATAATTCCGTTTCCTTGGGAGGGCGAGACCACTTGAACAAACCGAGAAATGTTCCACCTGATGGTGAGGTGCCACCGCGCAGACGCTTTTTGCGAACCAGCCTAGTCGGGGGCGTGAGTGCGGCCCTGCTACCAGCCTTGGCAGGTGCTCGCGAACTCGCGGCTCCGGCAAATTTGGCAGGTGGGGTTCGGCCGTTCGAGCTGGATGAGGCCACCGTCACCGATCTTCAGGTGGGTCTGGCCTCGGGAAAATTCACCGCTCGTTCGCTCACGGAAAAATATCTGGCCCGGATTGAGGAGATCGACCGGAACGGCCCCGGCGTGAACAGTCTGATTGAAGTCAATCCCGAGGCTCTCGCCATCGCCGAGGCTGTGGATCGGGAGCGCAAGGGCAAGGGTGCACGCGGCCCTCTGCACGGCATTCCAGTTCTAATCAAAGACAACATCGACACTGCCGACCGGATGCAAACCACGGCGGGATCGCTGGCGCTGATGGGATCGCGACCAACGCGGGACGCGTTGGTGGTCCAAAAACTGCGCGAGGCCGGAGCTGTCATCCTGGGTAAGACCAATCTGAGCGAATGGGCGAATATCCGTTCCAGCCATGCCACCAGCGGCTGGAGCGGACGGGGCGGACTGACCAAGAATCCTTACGCGCTGGATCGTAATCCCTGCGGATCGAGTTCCGGATCGGGGACGGCAGTCGCAGCTAGTCTTTGCGCGATCGCGGTGGGCACCGAAACCGATGGGTCGGTGGTGTGTCCCGCGTCGGCGAACGGAATTGTGGGCATCAAGCCGACGCTGGGGTTGGTCAGCCGAGCCGGCATCATCCCCATTGCGCACAGCCAGGACACAGCGGGAGGGATGGCACGAACCGTGCGCGACGCGGCGATTCTGCTGGCCGCGCTGGCGGGAGTTGATCCACGCGACACCGCCACGGCGGAGAGTTCCGGGAAGGCGCCTCACGATTACACGAAGTCTCTCGATCCTGATGGGCTGCGCGGAGTTCGTCTGGGAGTGGCGCGCAAGTATTTCGGCTTCAGTGATGCCGTAGACGCATTGATGGAAGACCTGATCGGAGAGATGAAGAAACACGGCGCTGTGATCGTGGACCCTGCCGACCTGGAGTCATTCGGGAAATTTGACGATACGGAAAATACTGTCCTGCTGTACGAACTGAAAGCCGACCTCAATGCTTATCTGGCAAGCCGGCCCGGCGCGCCCGCTTCTCTGAACGAGTTGATTGAGTTCAATCAGCGCAATAAGAGCAAAGAAATGCCCTACTTTGGGCAGGACCTGTTCATTAAAGCCGAAGCCAAGAGTCCGTTGAGCAGCAAAGAATATATAGACGCGCTCGAGGCAAATCACCGCCTGACGCGAAAAGAAGGGATTGATGGAGTGATGGACAAATTCCAACTGGATGCGATTCTTGCGCCAACCGGAGGTCCAGCGTGGATCACTGATCTGGCAAACGGGGACCACTCGACGGGCGGCAGTTCCAACGCGGCGGCGGTAGCGGGATATCCCGACATAACGGTGCCGGCTGGCTTCGTTTTTGGGCTGCCGGTTGGGATCTCTTTTTTTGGTCGGGCCTGGAGCGAGCCGACGTTGTTTAGGATCGCTTACGCTTTCGAGCAGATGACAAAGGCGAGGAAGCCACCACAGTTTTTGCCGACGGTGAAATTGTGAGGCCGACCGATACTGCGGTCGGGTATCGGCCGCTACGCGGCGGGTTTACGTTTTTCTGATGAGGATATTCCCGGAGCAGTGGCGACCGCCAGCTTTCGCACTTGCTCGGCGTGCTCGCGGAGGGCAGAACGCAGCTCTGCAATAATTTGATTGAAGTTGTCCGGTTCAGTGGCTGAAACAGCCTTCTCGTAGAGATCGCGGATTCGGTCTTCCAGATGACGAAGCAGCACAGCCTGGCCAGATTTTCACAGGGGGCAGCATTGTTCGATACAGTACAAACCCTAGGTTTCGCCTGCACGTTTCCGTAGACCGCCTACGGGCTTGTCCTCATTTATTATTTGTTATGCTTCGCTTCATGAGGCCATAGAATCTATTTCTGTCCAAGAACCTTGCAAGCCGGAGGTGCTCGGATGATGGGGAAAGACAAAGAACGCTGGATAAAACTCTGTGAGCGAGCTGCGAGCGAACAGGACCCAAAACGAATGTTGGAACTAGTCTCCGAGATCGTTAAGCTCCTCGACGCGAAAGAAAAGCGGCTCAAGAAAACCCGAGTACCCAAGAAAACGAGGGTTTAGTAGTTACCTCGTCCGCGGCTGGAGACGTCGCATCGAGCACAAAGCTGGCGAGAATGATCATTGGAGCAAAGCGAAACCGTTTGGACTCATGGTCCCTCCTCCTTCCTGTTTTTGGCCTGCGTTCATCTATAGCAACGAAGCAAATGAATCGGAATCTCCCCTCTTTGACCTCAAAGCAGCCAGAAGTGACGCTGATTTCACCGGCCCGCATAGGCTCAAAGGATTTGGCAATGCCATTCGGAAGTGGCTGTTGTAAACAGGTGATTGGATCAGTCAACGATAACCGGTGAAATGTCGAGGTGACGAATTGACCACCGCGGAGAAGCAACAATTCCTTAAAGCCGCACTGCCGGAAAGCCGCAAGCGTTGGGGTTTATAGGGAGCTCAAGAACTCGATGATGGCCTCTTGGTCCTCCCTTTTCATTTTCTCAAATCGTTGACTTACGTGGCTTGCGTCGCCGCGGTGTCGCAGGATCGCGTCGCGAAGGGTTAGGGATGCGCCATCGTGCATCAATCGCGGACGCAATCGGACTCCCCATAAAGGAGCGGTGCGTATCTTGTTTCGACTGCTCTCGAAGTTCTGTTTCGAAAGATATCCCGACATCATCTGAAAGACTTTGTTCCCGTAGTGCTCCCGGGTCGCCTGCAGGATGCCGTCACCCGTCCCGACGTCGTGCATCAGGAAATCCCCATACGGATGAAATGTGATTGCCCCGAGCGCAATTGGAATCGTATACGTTCCGCCGTTGATCTTCGTTCCAGCGGGAGCGGTGGTCAAGGTTTCGACATGGCATGTCGCACAACCGATCTTGTCAAATAAGCTGTTCCCCTTCTTTGCAATCGCGCTGCTCGCGAGCTGGGAATCACGCCCCGGCGCTTTCGTGGCTCGAATAAATCGCGCGAAGTGATCAATGTCGGAGAGACCGTCCGGTCCTGGGGTGTCATTCGGCTCCGGGGCAGTGTTGCAAAGCTTGGTTACCTCATCGGGTTGAAGGCGGTTTGTGATGCCCATCTCGTTGAGATAAGCGTCGCCTGCGAACGATAGCAGGCTGGCGTGCTGATCTTTCCAACCGAATCTACCTACGCTCATCTGTCCGGGGGCCTCTACGATAGGGACCTGGAGAACCTGCCCGCAGATTTTTCGATGTGAAGATTTGCATTGTTGCTCGGCGAGATCGATGAGGGTTTGATCGGCAACCGCCTCGACGAAGCCATCTCCCAACAGATTCAAAGAAAGGCGAAACGCGCGGACCGTCTCTGTCTCTGGAACTCGCTCTTGAATCTCCTCGTTAGGAACAGCAGCGTTGGGACAAATAGCGCGATCATTCACCAGAGACCGGCCAGTGATAACTTCGGCTCCGTGAGCGATCGGGATTTCCGGAGTGCGGAAGTGTCCCTCTGGCCCCAGATGACCGACACGTAATTCCGCGACCTGGGAGGCGGCACCCGAAACCGGACTCTGATGGCATTCGCGGCAGGACTGCGCGTTATAAAGCGGTCCCAGGCCATCGCTCACCTGCTCGACTTCCTCGAATTTCATTTGATCGGCCTGATGAGTTGCGTCGTCGGTGACGCCGTTGCTTTTGTTGTCAAAACCGGTAGGTGCTTCCGTCGAGGGATGGATAGAAGAGGCGAGGATAAGACTCAGCACGGCCAAAGCGATCAAGAGTCGCATGGCATATTTCTCCCTTCTCTAGGCGCGGCGTCGCGAAGACGAATTCCCATCATGAATACCATCTTTACCGGTTTCTTCCAAAACGAAAAACGTGGTGCCTAAACTTGATGCTCGGAGAGAGTTGGAGGCCAATGTCAGAGCAGGCTTCTATCGCGGTGAGCTTGTACACGCTTTGTCCAACCCAGGTTGAAGCGCTAAGGCTCTGCAGAACTCCGCCTTGCCGAATTGACTTGCCGACACTCGAAAGTAGCCACTCTCCTTCTGCTGCTATGTCTCGCCTTGTGCGATTCAGCTAAACTGATTTGTCATGAGTGAGCCTGAAGGGCAAAATCTGTCCGGCCGGTGCAGTTTGTGCGGGGCGCGTCCGACGAATTAAGTTTAAATAGATTAAGTTTAACCAGGTTAAGTAACAAGGACTACAAACAGTTACTTAGAGGAGAGGCTTACGACAAACCAGACCTCGCGAAGAAGTTTTCTCAGAATTTCCGCCCTGGGATGGGCAGCAGCGGTGGTTCCTGACGTGGTCCGGCCAGCGGATGCGGCAACCGCAAAACTCGCGACCGGCAGCGAACCGGCGAATCGCAGCCCGGAGATCTCCGTTTGGGAAACATCTGGCGACGAGCGTTTTGCCGCCGCTCCTCGAGCCACTTGGCGTCCTGCGGGGACACCGGCAACCGATCAGCTCCGGCTAAACCCCGGCATAAAGTTCCAGGAGATTTTGGGATTCGGGGGCGCCTTTACTGACGCCGCGTGCTACATGTTCAATCAACTTTCGCCTGTAGCCCGAGAAAAACTATTCCATGAGCTGTTTCATCCATCAGAAATGGGACTGAGTGTTGGCCGGATATGCGTTGGATCGAGCGACTACTCGAAGAAACTTTACAGTTACGATGAGGGCGAACCTGATCCGGAGCTCACGCGATTTTCGATCGACCACGACCGCGAATACATTCTGCCCGTGCTCCGCGAGGCGCGTCAGGCGAATCCTGACCTATTCCTTTTTTCATCTCCATGGAGCCCGCCCGGCTGGATGAAGTTCAACAACTCGATGCTGGGTGGCTCGATGCGCAATCACTACTTCCCGGTTTACGCGAAATACTACCTGAAATTTTTGCAAGGCTACGCGGCCGAAGGCGTGCCGGTGCAAGCGCTGACTTCGCAGAACGAAGTGGACACCGATCAGGATGGCAGAATGCCCGCTTGTATCTGGCCGCAGGAGTACGAAATTAAATTTGTGCGAGATCATCTGGGTCCGCTTCTGGAAAACAGCGGACAACCGACTAAGATCTGGATTTTGGACCACAACTACAATTTGTGGGGACGCGTGGTGGACTCACTGCAGGACGATAAGCTTCGCAAATACGTCAACGCGGTCGCCTGGCACGGTTACTATGGCACTCCCGACATGATGAGCAAGGTTCATGACGCCTATCCGGAAGCAGAGATGCATTGGACCGAAGGCGGACCGGACTACACGGATCCTGGTTATCTGACGGATTGGTGTAAGTGGGCGGGAACTTTCAGGGCGGTACTGAATAACTGGTGCCGCTCCATCACAGCATGGAACCTGGCTCTCGATGAGCAGGGCCGGCCGAACATCGGACCATTTCCGTGTGGTGGCGTTGTAACCATCAACTCGCAGACCAAAGAGATAATCCGTAGCGGACAATACTGGGCTTTTGCTCACTACGCGCGCGTCATCCGTCGTGGGGCTCGCCGCTTTGACTCGCAGAGCACGGCCGCTGACCTGCAGCACGTTGCGGTTGAAAATCCAGACGGCCAACAGCTGCTGATCCTGACCAACACGGGAGCTGCAAGGGCGATCGAATTGCGGCTGGCGAATAGGGCGGCTTCGGTTCTACTGAAAGCAAATTCAGTGACCACTCTGGCATGGAGGTAGCGGCTCTCAGAATTCCGCCTTCCCACTGGGGCAGAATCCGGTTAGCGGCATCAACGGACAGTTCTATGATGCTCGCCAAAGATTCAGGAGATGACGGGCAATCCGGTACTAATCCACCCCACTGACCCCCCTGACAAAAACTGACTCTTATAGCAAGCGGGATGGGGATAGTTGACGAACCGATCGTCAGCACTCAGAACCCGGGATGTGAGCGCTATGGCAATTTAACGCCTGCAACGAGCCTGAGGATTGGCTAATGCACCGAACCATTGTAAGGAGGTCGAGTTGACACGGAGAACAACGACTTCTACACTTCAGACCTACCCAAGGGAAGCTTCGACAGATCCGGTTCGCAGGGAACAACAACAAAATCTTGTCAAGAAGGGAGAATGACCCATGAAGAACATCGTTCTGGTTCATGGAGGTTTTGTAGACGGCGCTGGCTGGGAGGGCGTCTACAGGACTCTAAAAAAGAACGGCTACAACGTCAGCATCGTGCAGAACCCTACCCTATCGTTGGCGGACGACGTGGCGGTTACTAAGCGCGTTCTTGCCGCGCAGGACGGTCCCGCCATTGTCGTCGGCCACTCCTATGGAGGGGCGGTGATTACCCAAGCCGGAAACGATCCTAAAGTTGCGGGCCTTGTCTACATAACTGCCTTTGCCCCGGACAAGGGCGAGTCCGTGGCTTCGCTTATCAAGAATCCGCCGCCTGGTGCGCCCGTGCCACCGATACTGCCACCGCAGGATGGTTTTTTGTTGCTCGACAAAGCAAAATTTCCTGCCTCCTTCGCGGGTGATGTCGAGCCAGGGAAGGCGGCGTTCATGGCCGACTCCCAAGTCCCATGGGGCGTGGAAGCTTTTAGCGGTACGATCAGCGAACCTGCATGGAAGTCAAAACCGAGCTGGTACTTGATTGTGACAGACGACAAGATGATTCCACCCGACGCCCAGCGTTTCATGTCCAAGCGGGCGGGCTCTACGGTCGTTGAGGTCAAAGGCAGCCATGCCATCTATGTGTCACAGCCCGAGGCTGTCGCAGCTCTAATCGAACAAGCCGCCAACAGCCTAAAGGCAGCCGCCGCTTAGCGATTGGGTGATAGCAGCCGCTCGACGCTAACGGCGTTTTGTGGAGACTATTCCAAACAGGCTTTAGCACTCAAAACCCCTCCAAAGGTCAATGAATGAAACGGCGATATTACAACAGGTATGCGGCGCTGGCGCTCAGCTTTGAGGCTCTTGAACTCGGCTATTGGCGGGTCTAAGCTTTCCCTTAGTCTCGGGGTGAGGGACGGCACAGGTTTTTACCGTTTCCACTGTCCTGGGTTCGACCGAAGGCGAACGGTTGGCAGGCCGGGCCACGTTTCTCACCCCGCGACGCAATGTCTTCCCATAGCGCTCGCAATCCTTGCGCGAAACAGAACAAATCGATCACTCAACCGGTTTTACTGACCTTGCTGCTACCATGTGTTATTGCCATGAAAGAACCCACGGCTGCCCAGGCCCCCCGCAATCTAATCGGTAACTCGAACCAACCGCAGGTTGCGCGACACGATCCTGCTAAAAACGATAACACGGTGAAGATCAGGGAACTCGTGGACCGGCAGGTACAAGCGTGGGAGAAGCATGATTTTGGAATTGCCGCCCCTGACTGGCTTCCAAACGGGGAATTGATTTCGCCGGGGGGGCATGTGCCCGCTGAGGAAATGCAAACAGCGATGGCCGGTTATTTCAAGCAGTTCCGCGATTTGCGAGTCACGGTAAAGAATGTCTTCATTTCGACTGACGGAGCTAAGGCGGCCATCGAGTGGGACTGGGATGTGACTCGGCGAAGAGATGGAGCGCGGGCTGTCACGCACGATGCAATCATCGTGGACTTGGTCGGCGGCAGGATTGCCTCTTGGCGCGAGTATTTTGATTTCGGCAATTCGATGGATGCAAAACCATAGTTGCGGGAGCGGTGCTACCGGATCAATGAGTGTAACCGCGATTTTGCAACACCTACCTTCGCCTCCAGATACGGCGAAGCCTTCTTCGCAAGCTCTCAGGGGCATAGAGACTGATGGTGAGCAATATCGCAATGATACCGAGCAGCAAGGACTTCATCATGAAGAATTTCCTTTACGGTTCTTTGCAGATTTCAATGAGGTGTCCCTCAGTGTCGCGGATTTCAAAGAACTGCATGTCGCCCCCATCTTGGACAGGTCCAACCTGAACACCACGAGTAGAAAGGTAGTCACGGGCTTTCTTTAGCTTGTCGCAGAAGATGACGGAGGTGACCGGCGAGGGCCTGTCGAAGTGTGCTTGTTCCACTTCTGACCGATCACTCAGCAGAATCGTGGGTTCGCTTTCGCCCATAAGTGTCAGCGCCACATCCGAGGGCAGCGGATCGTCCCAATCCGGTGGAACTTTCACCACCTTGCAATCGAACGTGTCGATCCACCATCGTTTGGCAGCCTCGATATTGGAGTAACAGAGGACGACCGAATCCGTGTGAAACAAGCCCATCGTGCCTCCTTCAATGGTGAACACGGATCATAACTGATGTAAACAGGCGTTTGCACTCAGTGACCCCTGCGGCGATTTGCCAGGCAGCTATCTTTCGGAAGGGGTTTGCGGCACTGCATACGATTCCAGGTATCCACACTTCGGACAGTGGCGCGTTGTGACTGGAACACATTGATCTTTCTTCATTCCTTTGAGACCCCGCCAGCTCCTCTGAGGTTTTCCCGGATGCCATATTTGCTGCAGGAACCCGCACTCCGTAGAATCTGGAACGTAACCGACCTCCATCTGTGCATGGCAACGAATGCACTGGACCGTTTCATTCATGCTCACCCTCTTGAATTCGTTCGATCAGAAGATGGCTGGTCTTCGCCCAAAAAAGAGTGTAGCGGATTGTCCACATAAAGGGGCGGACTGGAGTTATTCGTAGCGCAGGGCTTCGATGGGATCGAGGTTCGCTGCGCGGACCGCAGGAAACATGCCGCTGGCCACGCCCACCAGGGCGAGAATGGTGGTGGCAATCAAGAGAATCTTGGGAGCGACGATCAAACGAATATCTCCGGCTTCGGCGTGCGACGCCATGGCGCTGTACAAAGTAAGCCTGCCGACGGAAATTGACACCACGTAGGAAAGCAGAATTCCGAAAATTCCGCCGACTGCGGTAATCACCATAGCCTCCGCCAAAAACTGAAAGAGGATGTCGCGTTTGCGCGCGCCCAGCGCTTTTTCCACGCCGATTTCGCGGGTCCGTTGGGTCACGGAGACCAGCATGATGTTCATCAGGCCGACGCCGCCAATACCGAGCGTGATGGTGCCGATGAACGTCAGCAGAATTTTGAGCCCTAGTGTGATGATGGAGAACTGAGAAAGCTGCTTCTGCGCGTCGAAGACGTGCACCGCGCGCTCGTCGTCGGGCTTGAAGCTGTGGGCCACGGCCAACGCTTCGCGGATAGTTTTGGTGAGCTTTTCATGGTCCAGCCCTTCGGAATCAAGCCAAATTCCGCCCAAGTAATGATTGTCCTGCAGCACGTCCATAGAAATGAACGGGAGATAAACAGAGCGGTTTTGGTCGTCGTCGGCTTCCTGCATGCGGGCCTTCAGCACACCAACGACGTCGAAACTGACTCCGTTCAGACGGATGGTTTCGCCGACCGCGGGCATTCCGGAGAACAGTTTCTCCCGAGCTTCGGAGCCAAGAATGGCGAAGTGGCCGTGCGTCATGTTGTCCTGATCATTGAGAAAGCGGCCCTCAGCGACCTCGAGGTTCCAGATGTCCTGGATGGAGGGATCGACGCCGACTACAGAAAAGCTGAAGGAACGAGGTCCGCTTTGAACAACCGTGGCTGGTTTGTCAGCCTCACGGGAAATATGGCGGGCGAGAGGAACCACGTTGCGTAAAAGTTCGACATCATCGTTGGTGAAGCGGATTTGCACCCCGGCCTTGTTCCCGCCGGCCTGCTGCGAAGTGCGGCCGGGAAAAATGCCGACGGCGCTGGCGCCAAAACTTTCAAAGATGTTCGCAATGGCCTGGCCAAAACCGTCGCCGTAAGCCAGCAAGAGAACAACGGTGGCGATGCCCCAGGCCATGCCCAGCATGGTCAGAAGAGTCTTACGTAGGTCGTGACGCATGGCGCCGTAGGCTTGCCGCAACAGGTCGCGTTTCATGTCCTTCTCTTATTCCCAGGGATCATTCTCTGCGTAAGGCTTCGACTGGCTCCAATTGTGCTGCTTTGCGCGCCGGATACAAACCTGCCACCGTGCCGGCGAGGGTAAGCGAAGCGATCGCCAGCGCCGCGGTCGCCGGCACTAATTTGGGAGTGTCGAAGCCGGGCGGTTGGGGCAGAGTCCCCAGAGCCGCCATCAGTGCTGCAGCCCCGGCCATGCCCAGGCCTCCGCTGAGCAGAGTGAGGAACGCGCCTTCGATAAAAAATTGAAACATGATGCTGTGGTTGGTAGCGCCCAGGGCTTTTCTCAAACCGATTTCACGGGTGCGATCGGCGACGGCCACCAGCATGATATTGATGATGCCGATGGCCCCCAGAGCCAGCGTGACCAGACCGACGCTGCCCAGGAATAGATTCATCGCATCGAAGATTTTGCCTACGGTGTCCACGGTTTTGATCGTATCCCACTCGTCCCAGCCGTCGGGAGTCCGATAATCGAAGCCGTGGTTGCGGGCAATGATTTTGTGGACTTCGACTCTTGAGGCTTCGTGCAGGTCGCGACTCCAGGGCTGATAGTTGATCATGCTGATGGCATCCTGGGTTCCACCGACATTCAGCGGACGAAAGTTCTCGTTCATGGTGTTAAAGGGAACAAAAATCCGCATATTGAGAACATTGTTGTCGCCGTGCCCGAGACGTTTAATGACTCCAATTACCTGGAAGCGGACGCCGTTCAACAGAATGGTGCTTCCGACTGCGGGACGGCCGGGAAACAAGAGACGGAGAGCTTCATCCCCGAGCACGACCACGGCCCGCTTCTGCTCGTCGTCCAGCCGGTTTATAAAGCGCCCGTCAGCCAGCGGCAGGTAGCGGATTTCGTTATAGGAAGCGGGCACGCCCATGAGCCGGCCGCTGCTCTGAAAGAAGTCGCTGACCGCTCGGACATCGTCGCGCATGATGACGGGCGCAGCCGCCTTAACGTCCGGGGCCTCGCGCAGGATGTCGAGATAATCTTTGTAGGTGAGGTAGTATTGCCGCATGCCCGTGAAACTGCCGTTCAAGGCTGGAGCACGGCCGGACCAGATGAACATCACGTTCTCGCCCAGTTCATCGAACTGCTTGCGGTTACCGGAACGAAAACCCTCGCCCAGGCCCACGAGGAGAAGCAATGATCCCACGCCCCAGGCGATGCCGAACATGGTGAGGAAAGAGCGCAGTTTGTGCGCCCACAGCGTACGCAGGGTTTGGGCGAAGATGTCGAGAAGCAGGCGCATGAATTCCCAGTAATGATACGTGAAGTACGAGAGTTAAGTTCCGATGGGCGGGAGAGAGCCTTTTAGACGGATTCCGGGAGATCAGCCGTGTACGAAGTGATTCTGAAACGCTTTGAGCAGCCCGACGAGATTCGCACCTTTGAGAAAGGCAAATTTGAGGTGGTTAGGATCGGTGGCATGACGATCGGCCGTGCGACTTATGAACCTGGATGGAAGTGGTCGGTGCATGTGGGCCGCTCCGTCGGCGCGAAGAGTTGCGGCGTGGAACATGTTGGTCTGGTTGTCTCGGGCCGGGCTACGGCGGCCATGGACGATGGCAGAGTGATCGAGATGAAAGCAGGCGATATTTTCTACATCGCACCCGGTCATGACAGCTGGGTGGTGGGCGACGAACCATATGTGTCTCTTCATCTGATGGGCGCAAGTGATTACGCACAACACAAGTGAGCCAGGCCGGCATAGCGCTTTCGGGCTACAGAATTCCTCAGTTCACGGTTGTTCTTGGTGGAGCGGGAGTTGTGGAGCAGGCGCGCGCTGAAGTACTCTGAGGATCAAAATGTCATCCACTCGCCCGATTCGTACGCAAGCCTCCGCAGCGGCGATTCCCCCGGTGCCTCTGACCATCGAGGGCTATAGCGTGCTGCACCAGATGATGCGATTTCGCTGGGGAGCGTGGCGTTCGTTGGGTTCCGCAACGGAGAAGGCCGAAATCCTGGACGAGGCTAGCGCAGCTCTGGCGAAGATGGAACAGAATGCGGGCGGCGAGTCTGGGTTTTATTCCCTGCTTGGGCACAAGGGCGACCTGATGTTAGTCCACTTCCGGCAATCGTTTGATGAGTTGAACCGGGTGGAAATGGAGCTGGCGCGACTCCGGCTGAGCGATTACCTGGAACCGACGACATCCTACCTGTCAGTTATAGAGTTGGGATTGTATGAGTCAACGATCAAGACTTATCGCGAACTTTCCGATCGTGGCGTTGAGCCGCACTCGGAAGAATGGAATCGAGCCATAGCTGAAACCATGGCGCGACAAAAGGAAGCCATGCGCCCGCGGTTGTTCCCGGAGCTTCCCAAGTATCGCTATATCAGTTTCTATCCCATGGATCGACGGCGAGGCGAAGAGAAGAACTGGTATACCCTGCCCATCGAAGAACGGGCGCGGCAGATGAACGAGCATGGAATGGTCGGTCGTCGTTATGCTGGCGAGGTCAAGCAGATCATCAGCGGCTCGATCGGGTTCGACGATTGGGAGTGGGGCGTGGATCTGTTCGCCGATGATCCTCTGGTGTTCAAGAAACTGATCTACGAGATGAGATTTGACGAGGTGAGCGCGGTGTATGCACTTTTCGGGCATTTCTATATTGGCGTGCGCTGTCCGGCGGCGGAATTGGGGAAGTTGTTGAGTGGCGAGTTGCCGGAAAAGCAGTAGGTTCTCAAGAACTATAGAAAGGATAATTGGGGAACCATGGCAACCCTTGGCCTTATCGAATACGAAGACGCCAGCCCGGCCGTGCGGGCAGTTTATGACGACATCATGGCCACGCGCAAGACGGACTGGATCAATAATTTCTGGAAGGCCATCGCCCACGATCCTGCGATGCTCAAGCGGACCTGGGAAGACATCAAGCAAATCATGGCGCCGGGCGCGCTCGACCCGTTGACCAAGGAGATGGTTTATCTGGCGGTGAGCGTGACCAATCAGTGTGGCTATTGCATCGCGTCGCATACGGTAGGGGCGAAAAACAAGGGCATGACGGATGCGATGTTCCAGGAGTTGATGGCGGTCGTCGGGATGGCGAATGAAAGCAATCGATTGTCGGCGGGATATCAGGTCGAGATTGATGATCAGTTCAAAGTTTGAGGATCGAGAAGATGCCGGTTAAATTCATGACGTCGTATCGCGAAGATTCAGCGGCCGTGTTTGGCTACTACAAGAAGCTGGCAGAGCGCGCCATGGAGCAGGTGGCCGATCAGGAGCTGTTCGCGGTGTTGGACGAGGAAATGAATTCCATCGCAATTATCGTCAAGCACATGGCCGGCAACATGCGCTCGCGCTGGACCGATTTTCTCAGCAGTGATGGCGAGAAGCCGGACCGCAATCGCGACAGCGAGTTCGTGGAACCTCCCGCGACCCGCGAAGGTGTGATGAAGATGTGGGAGGACGGCTGGAGCTGTCTGTTGGCTGCCCTGGAGGCTCTCACCGATGCGGATATGAGCCGCACGGTTACAATCCGGGGCGAGGCGCACTCGGTGATGCAGGCGATCAACCGCCAGATCGCCCACTACGCCTATCACTGCGGCCAGATTGTGCTGCTAGCGAAACATTTCAAGGGGCGCGAATGGAAGTCGCTGAGCGTGCCTCGGAACAGGTCTGCTGAGTTTAATCAGAAGGTTCGGGCGAAGGAAGTCAGCCAGCGCTAGGTTCTAGCCTTTCGGGTCTTTCTTCCGGCTTTCGAGCGTGCGGGCTTCTGGCGTGCGGCTCTCGGGCGCGGAAAGCGAAACTCGAACCGCTTCATGTCCACACGACGGCCGCGAAACGCTACGCCTTCGGCTTCCAGGCGCAATCTTTGCTCAATGGCGGAATCGCCACGCAGCTTGATCTCGCCGCCCGCACCCACCACCCGTTGCCAGGGCAATCCGAAAGAACGATGCAGCGTACGTGCGACTTGCCTTGCCGCGCCAGGAAATCCCGCGGCCCGAGCTATAGCTCCATAGGTAGAAACTCTGCCGCGAGGAATCCTTTGGATGGTCGCTATGATTTTCTTATGCATGACTTGTTCGCAACAGCGGCGTGGATTTTCTCAGTTTAAGACTTGGTGATCAATGCCAGACCTGCCAGGCATAGGGCAATCCCCACAGCATTCTTTCCTGATAGTTGCTCGTGAAAGAAAATCAGGCCGATGAGAACCAACAATAACGCACTCGCAGTATTGCCAATTACTGAAACTAGGCTGATCTTCCAGCCAGTGCGATAGGCGAGCAGGACGGCGAGTTCCACCCCGACGATCGATATTCCTACAACGTAGCTGGCCCAATTCACATTGCGGAGTGACCCCGATCCGGCCGCGCGCAGGGGATACAGTGGCAATAGTAGGAGAGTTGCAACCAAGGCGGTGACATAGTTCACAGCCAGAGACAAGACTGGACTCAGGTGCGAAGGGATGGACTTCTGGCCGATGTGGTAGAAGGTCGTGCCCAGGATCATGATTATGATAGGGAGGTAGAACATCATGAGTCGCCTGCTTTCTCCGTTTTTTAAACGCCAGAAGGCGCTACAGTGCGATCCATCCTTCACGAATCAACCATAGCGATCCTACCGAAATCAGCAGCCAAAGCACTACGCCTTGCAGCAGCGGGCGGTGGCCAACTTGTTTCAGGGTAGCAATCGAGATACCGCTGCCGATCAGGTAGAGGGTGGCAGTGAGTCCGATCCTCGCTATTTTTGCGAGGAATCCGTAGGCGGGGAGACCCGCGGGAAGATACGTGTTGCAGACCGCGGCCAGACAGAACAACGCGATAAACCACGGCCACTGGATCTTGGCTTTGGCATGCTTGACCACGGCAGTCGCGACCGCCACGGGCACGATCCAAAGCGCCCGGGCCAGTTTCACTGTTGTGCCTACGGCTAAGGCAATCGCCCCGTACTTGGCACCCGCGCCAACTACGGAACTGGTGTCATGAATCGCGAGCGCCGCCCAAAGGCCAAATTGAGTTTGAGTCAGCTTCAGGCCTGCCCCAATCGCGGGAAAGATCAGCAATGCAACCGAATTGAGCACAAAGACGCTGCCGAGTGCGATCGCCATTTGCTCGTCAGTGGCGTGAATAATGGGTCCAACGGCGGCGATAGCACTGCCTCCACAGATGGCGGTGCCGGTCGAAATGAGGAATGACGAGATGCGCTCGACTTGGAGGAATCCGCCCAAGGCCAGGCCGACGATCATGGTGAGGCTGATGCTGAGCAAGGTATAGACGAATCCGCTGCGGCCGGCGCGGATCACATCGTGTAAATTCATCCCGAAGCCAAGACCGACGACAGATGCCTGCAGCAAATATCGGGAAAGCTTCTTCGCGCCCTGGTCGAAAGGATGGGCGAAGGTCAAACCAAAAACCAGGCCCAACGCGAGGGCGATCGGAGGAGACGCGAATCCGCTGGCGGCGGCAGCAAGGCCGAGGACAAAGACTATCTTCTGGACCATTTTTAGAGGATCATGCTTAGATTCAGCGGATCATTCTCTATCCGAGAGGAACTAACCGGCTGGTTCGAACCAAGTCAGTCCGACTAGCCTGCACGAACTGCCCCAACCTGAAGCGAGTGGAAAGAATCCGAGTCGTCCGGGGCTAAGCCGCCGCGTTCTTCTTGTATGACTGAATTGCGGCTTCTTCGCTATCGTAAATCTGGAAAATCGTAACCAGTTTTGTGACCTGCAATACGTCGTCGACGCGGGGCGTGAGATTGGCCAGCTTGATCGACCCGCCGGCGTTCTGGGCCGTCGCGTACAGAGCCACTAGCGTCCCCAACCCGCCGCTATCGATATAGCTCACACCCTCCAAGTTCAGCACGATGCGCTTGCTCTGCGCGATCATCCTCCTCACGGTATCGCGCAGATCGGCGGTTTCTTCGCCGAAGACAATACGGCCTTGGCAATCGACAACCGTGATGCCATCCACAGTGCGGACGCTCAGTTTCAGTTCCACGGGGCCCTCCTCAGGCTGGCAGACCGGCCACCAGCTCAGGCTCAGAAAGGGTATCTCTACGAGGCTAGTTTCGCAAGCGAATCGTCAGAGCGGGGTTTGGAGCGCGGAACGTCGTCCGCCCCACATCACGTATAATCGGATTATCTCCTCACCATGAGCTATCAGGTCCTGGCCCGCAAATACCGTCCCCAGAAATTTACCGAGGTCATCGGGCAAGAGCACGTTACCCGCACGCTGAAGAATGCGATTGAGCAGGGACGAACGGCGCATGGATACATTTTCAGCGGGCACCGGGGCATTGGCAAAACCACGATCGCGCGCATTCTAGCCATGGCGCTGAATTGCCGTTCGTCGGATAAGCCCGTGGTCGAGCCGTGTGGCGTGTGCGAGTCGTGCACGGAAATTCGCGCGGGAAATTCGGTGGACGTTATTGAGATTGACGCAGCGACCAACCGAGGCATTGACGAGATCCGCGAGTTGCGGGAGGCGACGCGCTATCGTCCTGCGCGCGATCGTTTCAAGACTTACATCCTGGATGAGGCGCACCAGATCACCGATGCTGCGTTTAATGCTCTGCTGAAGACGCTGGAGGAACCGCCGGGTCACGTGGTTTTCATGCTGGCGACCACTCAGCCGGAGGACATCCCACAGACCATTCGCTCGCGCTGCCAGCACTTCAGTTTTCGCGCGGTGGGCTTCGTGGAAATTCTCGGCCAGCTGAAGGATCTGGCGGCCAGAGAAGAGATGGAAGCGGACGAAGACGCGCTGGCGCTGATAGCCGAGGCTGGCGACGGCTCCATGCGAGACGCGCTCTCCATTCTGGACCAGGCAATGGCTTCTTCGGAAGGCCGGTTAAGCGCCGACGAGGTGAGGCAATTGGTGGGCGCGACACCTGCCGGTGTCCTGGAAGAAGTGATGCAAGCCGTGTCCCAAGGATCAAGCGAAGCGGTGCTGCGATTGGTCGATCGGCTGATCAGCGAAGGTCACAGCCCCACGCATTTCGCCCGACAGATGGTGCGATTTCTGCGCAATACCGTTGTGGCCAAGGTTGCGGGAGGCGAGTCTTCCCTGCTGCAGATTTCAAGCGACGAACGGCAACGCGTGGTGCGAGTCGCGCAATTGTTCAGCGAAGAAGATCTGGCGCGGCATCTGCAGATCATGCTGCGGACCCACAGCGAACTCGGCTACCGGCAGGAACAACGCTTTCATTTGGAGTTGGCACTGCTGAAGATGGCGCACGCACAGCGCCTGCTGCCGCTCGAACAGTTGCTGAGCGAAGCGGGCGTAATGGGCGCTCCGAAGCCGCCTGGCAAGCCGGTGATCGTTCCAGAAACCAAAAAGGCGGAGTCACCCGCGTTGCGCTCGGGCAATGTTTCTCCGTTCGCGGCCGATTCGGCGCGGAAAAGCGGGTCGAAACCAGAGATGTCGACGGAGACGGCCCCGGCCGCTGGTCGGGTGTTTGCGCCTGGGTCCGTCAACGCGAGCGTGGTTATGGGTTCGACCGCACTGGCGGAAGTGGCTGAATCCCACGTTGACGTGATTGCAGGGGAGCCTGAAATTGCTTTGGAAATTCAGCAGACCGAGCCTGCTGACGTGCGCCAGGCTGTGCTGAACGCGCTGGGGGATGTCGGCCTTCGCATGCTGACTGGGATGCTGGAAAACGGCGAGTGGCGGCTCGAAGGAAATGAACTGGTGATCAGAGTGGCGGCGTCGGCAACCGTGATTGATATGTCTCTCGGCGCGGATGCCAAACGACTGATGATCGCGACCGCCAGCGAAGTGGTGGGAAGAGCGCTGAGGCTGAGAGTTGTTTCCGGTGGAATGGCCCAGGGTGCGGCGCCAAGCCCGTCCGCGGTCCGGCCAGCCTCAAACGGCGGGGGAAGAGGCCGCGTGGAGCAGGATCCGGTGGTGCGCCGCATGAAGGAGAAGTTCGGGGCAGAGATCAGAACTGTCATCGATTACAAAGAAAGGCGGTGACCGGTCCTTGGTGTCAGGTGCCAAGACCTGAGATCCGGAACTCGCCACCCGTGGACTCTATGGGCGGATTTAACCTGCAGGAACTAATGTCGCAAGCCAAGCGGCAGTATGAAGTCTTGCAGAAGAAGATGGCGGAGACCGTTGTAGAAGGTTCCTCCGGCGGCGGCAGCGTGACTGTCAAGATGGATGGTCGCAAGCAAGTGTTGAGCATCAAGATTGATCCTGAAGCAGTGAAGGCTGGAGACCTGGAAATGTTGCAGGACCTGATCACGGCGGCAATTAACGGCGCGGGGCGGAAGGTGGACGAAGCTATGCAATCCACCATGGGGGGTATGCTCGGTGGAATGGGTATTCCGGGGCTGTAAGGCTGTGATTTGAGCCTGGTGAAGATGGATTTTCTGCAGACGGAATGCGCGTTATTTTGAGGATCATAGATTGAGTCGTTTTGCAGAGCCGATGGCACGGCTGATCGAAGAGCTGAAGAAGCTGCCGGGCATCGGCAGCAAAACGGCGCAGCGACTCGCCTTTCACATCCTGCGGTCGAATGACGACGACGCAGAGGCGCTGGCAGCGGCCGTCCGCGACGTGAAATCTAACCTCCGGTTGTGCTCGATCTGCAACAACATTACCGATGTCGATCCCTGCGTTTACTGCAGCAGCGCTACCCGCAATCAGCGACTGGTTTGCGTGGTGGAAGAGCCCACGAACATCGCGTCCATCGAAAAGACCAAGCACTTTAACGGCGTCTATCACGTGCTGCACGGACTGATTTCACCGCTGCACGGAGTCGGACCAGGGCAGTTGCGGATTTCGAACCTGATGCGACGGGTGGACGATGGTCAAGTGGATGAAGTCATTATCGCTACGAATCCGACGGTCGAAGGCGAGGCCACCGCTACTTATCTCTCCGGACAACTCAGACGAGCGGGGCTGAAAGTAACCCGGATCGCCATGGGCATCCCCGTGGGCAGCGACATCGAGTACGCAGACGAGATCACCATGCTGAAGGCCATGGAAGGACGCCGGGAGTTGTAGTCTCCGCAGTTCTGGAAGTTTCGCCTAACCCAATCCCGAACAAGAGCCTTTCCAAAGTGTGCAAGCTTTTTCCGTCTACCAGGAGAAAGCGCGGTGTCCACACGGGGGCGGTAGATTCGTTAACTGTCGTCCATACATCGCATTAGCATCCTTTCATCATGCAGAAGATGACGGCGCGATTGGCACCATGGTTGCAGTGCAATGATTGGTGGTCTGCCGCGCACTATGATTTTTGGCTGACGCGAAGAAACCTCGGCAAACTGCCGCAGTCAGCTTCAGCGCCAGCCGCGCCGAGCCGGGATGTAACCGCATCTCGACTCGACGCAATACAAACCGGGCCAACCAGCCCGGTTTTTTGTTCCTGGAACGAGGAAGCGATTTGTAAATCACGGTTCGGGAGGTTGGATTGGCAGCAGCTAACTTCGTCAACAATCCGTTCCCGACTAAACACTATACGTAACCGCACGAAGTGCTAACCTCAGCGATGAGTTTGCCCAACCGGAAGTGACGTGTGTCTCCCTTCTCCCCCTCCCGCAAATATATTTCTGACCGCCGGGCTCATGTGCGGCGGCGAGCAGGCTCGCCAGCTTACATCGAGCAGGGAGAGGGCAATCGCGCCCTGGTGTTGAGCATCAGCGAAGGTGGTTTAGCCCTCCGTGCGGATCGTCCTCTGACAGAGGTTCCCACTCTAAGAATGCGTTTCCTGCTGCCCGAATCTAAGAGCTGGGTGCAGACAAATGGACGGATTGCGTGGGTAAGTGAATCGAAAAAAGAGGCAGGCATAAGATTTATTAATCTGCCCGAAGACGCCCGGAACACAATACAGAAATGGGTTTTGTTGGAGTCGTTGCAGGAACAGTCTGGGAAATTAAGCGAGGGCTGGCTAGGTTACACCCCTAACCTACCTGCGGAAGAATCGGCCTATATCTACGGTACAGCCCGCTGATCCGAAAATTGTTCTGGTATCAGATTCCACGGCAACCATCGCCCCGTCTATTGATTCGTCTTGATGGAACGTTCGAGAGTTACATGCAGAAATTTTCTGCAAAGCTACGACAAAATTGGCGTCGTACAATCAGGCCACTAGGAAAGCACGGCGAGGTACAGCTCGTGCGGGTAACCAAGGCGTCCGAAATAGATGACTTCCTCGAACTAGCCTACGCCATCTCGCGAAAGACTTGGCAATTTCAGCGAGCTAAGCAGAGCTTGGCGAGGCGGGATCGTGATCTGGTGAGGGACGAATTGCGATTCTTGGCGGAGCGTGGATGGTTACGATGTTATATGTTGAAGTCGGGTAATGAGGGCTGCTCGTTTGTTCTGGGACAACAATATGGCCGGTACTTCTACGTGGATGCGGCTGGTGTCGACCCTGCGTGGCGCCGTTATAGCGCGGGCACAATCATTCTTCTGCTGGTTTTGAGAGATTTGTTCGAAGAAAACTCACCTCAATTTTATGATTTTGGGGCCCACGTCAAGTTTAAGGATTACTTAGCCACCGAAAGCTATCCGGAAGCGGACGTCTGGCTTTTCCGTCGACGCGCATACGCGCTGTTAACCAGCAGCATCTATCGCGCTTGCAATGCTCTTTCGACGAACAGCGGAGCTGCCTTGGATCGGTTCCGGCTGAAATCGAGAGTGAAGAAGCTGTTGTGGTCCCGGGAATGAGGCATGCTTTGCACGTGGAGCAGAGCATCGCGAGGCGGGATTCAAGCCACGGCAGAACACGTTTCTCCGCCATCAACGACGGTAGGAGCGATCCCAAGTTAGCATAGAGAACCTATGCGGAAACTGGGCCAACCAGCCCGGTTTTTTGTTGGTGGCTTGAATCGGTGCACTTTAGAGGAAATTCTTTTCACACATTGCGAACCCGCAATATGGATGTACAATTTGGCCGCCGTTGTTCGAAGTCATCAAGGAGATCTCGGCTAAGCCCATTTCCGCTCCGGCAAGGGGCGCGACTTTGGACGCGGAGACACTCCTGCGACCGCTCGCCGTTACTCTTCCTCAGAGGGCGCACAATCATGCGAAGAACTCCGCAGAGCGACACCTATGTTCACCGTTCTGCCGGCAAGGAGATCAATTCCAAGAGCCGGCGCAAATTTCTAGGAAACATGGGTCTAGCAACAGTGGCAGCCGGTGTTCTCGGCAAGGCCCCGGCCGGGTTCGCCCAGGCGCAGGAACTCAGCGATTCCATTGTTGCCAATGGCAATGCGTCGCCCGGGTTTGACGGCCGGTTGCAACACGCCTTTAACCTTCGCGTCGCGACGGCGCAGAAAGACTCGCGCATTCCGGTTCCCCCGCACACGACGAACGGCGACGAGCAACGCTATCCCGATCACTCCGCCAGCTACAGCAAAGGTCTGCTGCAAGACGATATTGGAGTGGTTAATCGGGCTGCGTGGGCGTCCTTTAAGAAGGCGCTGGGTTCCGGCCGGAATAGTGACTTCGAGGCCATCATCATGGGTGGCACGCATACGCTGAACGGTCCTCAGGGAGCGTATGCCTTCGATCTGGAAACTGCCGACTCCGCCCAGTTCGGTAATGCTCCGTGGATCGGTGATCCGGGCGGCCTCTCGCTCGTCCCGCCTTTCGCGCAGATCGGGAGCGCGGATTATGGCACGCAACTGGTCGAGATGTACTGGGCATCACTTTTGCGCGATGTGGCCTTCACCGACTACGTCACAAACGCCACCGCCATCGCAGCGGCGGCAGAGCTTACGACCATGCCAGCCTACAATGGCCCGAGAGAAAGCAACGGAAATGTAACTCCGGATCTGCTGTTCCGTGGCGCCTTCCCCGGTGACGCGATAGGGCCGTACGTGTCGCAGTTCATGATTACTCCCACGGCATGTGGCGCTCAGCCGCTTAGCCAACAGATGACGACGTATCTGCCGGACATTGATTACATGGCCGACATCACGACTTTCCTGCAGGTTCAGAATGGCATCAGCACCGGACTCAGCAATCAGGTCGATGCTATTCCGCGCTGCCTGCATGATGGGCGCGGTCTGGCAGCCTATACTCACGTGGACGTGCTGTTTCAGGCGTACTTCACAGCTTTCCTGGTGATGGCCGGCTTGAAGTTTCCCCCGAACCCTGGCAACCCCTACAACGGATCAAGGACGCAGAATGGTTTCGGCACGTTCGGCGGACCGGATCACGCCGCCACGCAGGGAGAAATCGCTGCGCGTGCGCTTAACCGAGTGTGGTTCCAAAAGTGGCTGATTCACCTGACGCATCGTCCCGAGGCAGGCGGAGGGGTTCTGCACCAGATTCTGAGCGGGAACAAGAACAGGATCGACGCTCGGTTGAACAACAATATTCTGAACTCGCAAGCGGTGGAGCAGAGCTTCAGCAAATATGGGACGTATCTGCTTTCCCAGGCTTTCCCTGAGGGCTCTCCGTATCACCCCTCCTATCCGACTGGTCACGGCACAGTTGGAGGTGCCTGCATTACGTTGCTGAAGTTCTTCTTCGACGGCAGTCACGTCTGGCCCAATCCCATGGTGCCCACGAGCGACGGCCTTTCCCTGGGGCCCTATAACGGTACGGATGCCGGCCAGATTACCGTTAACGGCGAACTAAACAAGCTGGCCCACAATGTGAGCTACGGTCACGGTATCCATGCCGGTATCCACTGGCGCAGCGATACCGAAACATCCATGCTCCTGGGCGAGGCTATGGCGCTCAGCTTCCTTCAGGACAGAGCCCATACCTACCACGAGAAGTTCACGGTCCAACTTGCCAAGCTTGATGGGAGTACCGCGACCATCAGCAATGAATAATCGTTTGCGTGAGTAAACGGTCACGCAGTGAAATCGCCCGTTTTACGACAACAATCGGGTAAAATTCAGACCTGTGCCGAGTTCTTCGCCCAAACACAACGGTTGCTTTCAGCGCAATCTTTTGATCACCTCAATAAATAAGGCTATGTATGGCTCTGTTAAAAGAGCCATTTTCCTGACGGCGGTCGGAATGTGTTTTTCGTCCTACGTCGGCGGAGCCGACCGGCAAGTTACGGTCGTAGTGAATGCGCTCGACGAACGTGGAATCCCGATTAGGGGCCTCCGCCAGGATAATTTTAGAGCTAAGTCTCAGGGACACGAAATTCAGCTGGTGAGCCTCAGCTTTGCAGAGGGACCGCGCCGGATCGTCGTCCTGCTCGATAGCAGCGGCAGTATGTCAGGGGAAAGGGACAACGGTCGATGGAACGCGGCACGCGGGGCAGCAGTCGAATTCGCTAATTCGGCTTCTCCGGGGGCACGGCTGTCTCTCATCACATTTGCGGATGACGTTGAAGAGAGGGCGGGCCTGTCCCTGGACCGGCACGAAATATTGGGCTGGCTCAGCGGTAGCCAGGCCAGTAACCGGAAATTGGTGAAGGGACGCACGGCCCTCTATGAGGCGTTACTGACAGCAGCTAAGGAGCTGGATCCACCTCAGCCGGGAGACGCAATTTTTGTAATCACCGATGGCGAAGAAAATGCCAGCAAGGTAACCTCTTCGCAAGTAATGAATATCCTGCGTGGGAAATTGGCAGGTATTCGGCTGTTTAGCTTCCTCTTGCCGGGTTTGGTGCCCGCGAGCCCAGAGAGTCCATTTGAGGAGAGCCGTAAGAGGTTGCGCGAAATGATTCGCGAGTCAGGCGGATTTGAGGTGGAACTAACCCCGTACACCCCGGACATACCAGAGCACGTAACCTGGGTTCGTCCCACAACTTCGCTCTATGACAATCGCGCGAAATCCTTTATCAAGACTTCAGCCAACGTACTCAATCTGCAAATTAGCAGTTTCTATCTGCTGACCCTCAAGCTCCCAGACGATATGACAAAACCAAAGGGTTGGAAGCTTGAGTTAGTGGACAGTTACGGACCTAGCCAGAAGGAAGTGGCTTTAACCTACCCCGGCCATCTCACACCGCAATGGGTCCAACAGGCGCAACATTAGGCAGTATTTGCGTTCACTCCATTCAGCCCGGCTTTTCAGCGATCCCCTCAACTGCTGTAAACGTCGCGATTACACTCGGCGACTGCTCCGAGAGCTGACAAATGTCTCGCTACTTTGGATTGAAGCCGCAGGCTTTGGATATGCGGTCGGTATAAATGCCTGATGGTGAAAACTCCGCGATCTCCGGACCGCCGGCCGAGCGGAATTCCACTTTAAAGACATTGGCGCGAAAAAGTTTGCGGGTGGTTCCCTTGTCCATGGAGAGAGCATGGCCCGGCACCCAATTCCAGCCGTGACTGTCGTGGCTGTCATCCACACGAACTAAAACGACTGCCTGGGGCTGACCCCAGAAACCCGGACGATTAGGCGGACCAAGCTTCACATTGGGATTGAAGAAGCTGTTTTCGAGCTTGCCGTTGATGCAGACGACCTCAATCTTGGGTTTCTGGTAGGTGCTGTCGCGCAAGAAGTTGTCTGCGCTTAGCACAAATTTTACTTTCTTGGCCAGCGTCATCTTATCTTCCGTATCGAACTCCCACCATTTTCCCCCAACCGGAATGCCGCCATCCTGCGCCCAGGATGAAACCGCGGCGCTGCAAAGCAAGATCGTGCATGCTAGCAACGTCTTTACAGACACACGTGCATGCAATATTTTGGAAAAGAAAGACTCTGCTTTCAAGCTCTCCTCCCGCGAGCCAGTTGGTGCTCGCTTGCCCTCACGCATCACTTTGGAGTCTGCCGCATCCCCTGCCAAATAGTTAGATGCGCGCACGCCATCAATCTCCGTCCGTCGCCAGGAACGGATTCGGCTCCTGGTCAGCAGCCAGGATACCCTCCGGCAACGAGCCGCGGTTGTATTCCGCCATGCGGTTCTTCCACTTAAGGAAGTCGGTGATCGTCTGCGGCTCAATGCGGATTTCTACCCGCCAAAGACTGGCCAGCAGAAGATTCATCTCATTATTGAACCCGGCTGGAGTGCGAAAGTTCTTCGCGGATGGCCGAATCATTTCAATCTTGCGGTTGCAGATTTCGAGCAGACCCCAGCCGGCAGGCACTTCTTCGGGGCGGACCAACTCCGCCGGTACCAGATAGAACCGTTCACATCCCACGCCAAGTCCCGGCTTCTGTCGGAAAGGCTTGTCGCGGTCGGCCAGAAAGTCCGCACGCGAGATCTTGCACTCGACCAGGACGGAGCGGCAGGCGCGCTTCCAGCCAATGGCATCGGGCGTCTCGCCGGTGACGCAGGCCTGTTCGGACAGAACCACACCGCAGCGGTAGGCGCGCAGCCACGAGACCGCTTTCTGGACCAGCTGAGCATGGGTCATCCGGACCTAAGGGTAGCGAAGCCTGGAGCGGGTTGGGAGTGACAGAAAGGCTACTTGCGGCAGGTTCGTGAATGGCGTTCGCGGAGCTCTGTTCGAGATCCCAACAAACACCCTTGACACCTTCGCCCCGTTAGCACAATAATGCGTCCCCCGGACTTCGTGGACGTCCGGAATGCGGCCAGTGACGCGTGTTTTCAGAGATTTCACCAAACGCAGCGCGTGAAATTCAACAGTAGTTCCCAGATATGTTAGCGAGGGAAGAAACTTCCGATGCAAAGGAAACTTCACATAAGGAGCGTTATGAAACGAATCTTATTGCCGCTCAGCTTGCTTGCGCTTTTGTTGTTTGCGGTCGGGTTAGTGTTCACGACGGTTTCTCAGAATGTAGCGTCGTCCAACCCTGCCACTGTCAAGCAGTCGTCTAATACTCACGCGAGTGACGCACCTATGCAGGCAAGAGGCACAGCGGATGCCAGATCCAGCGGCCAAGCCAAAGTGGATCGGGACAGGGCCGTCGAAGCTGACCTACCAGCCGCCCTTGGGCGGCATTTGGAGAAGCTCATGGAGACGATCCCCGGCAACGGTGGTGAGGGTCCCGCCGGCTCGGCAGCCGAGTGGAGATTCATGGCGCGAGCCTATCCTGACACAGATATTTCGCTGGACAAGATCGAGGGAGCACGCGCAGCCCACGCTATACATCTAGCAAAAGGCTTTGCCAGCACCAATGCGGCCGCTCCAGCAGCGTCAACGTGGGTGTCCTTGGGCCCGAGTAGCGCCCTTTATCCCTTATCGCCCTTCCGGACGTCGAACAACTACGTGCCCAATGCCTATCTGGCCGGGGGACGTACGACGGCACTGGCGATCGATCCAGGGTGTATTCCAGGCAACTGCCGGCTGTGGGCAACTCCCGCTGGTGGCGGCGTGTGGCGGACCAACGACGCGTTGAAAGCCCAGCCGGTCTGGACATACCTGTCTGGCTCCTTTGCGATCAACGCTGCTGGATCGGTAACGCTCGACCCGAACAACAACAAGAACGTGTGGGTCGGGACTGGCGAAGCGAACGCTTCCGGCGATAGCGAGGCCGGGGTTGGTCTATACAAGTCCACCGACGGTGGCGATACCTGGAGCGGACCAATTGGCAAGGGCGTTTTCAACGCTCGGGCGATCGGTTCCATTGCCATTGACCCATCGAACTCCAACACCATGTACGTGGCAACCACGCGTGCGGTGCGAGGCATATCCTCAGTCGCAGGTGGGGCTATAAGCTTGGCGCCGGGCGCGCCCCCATGGGGACTGTATAGATCGACGGATGGTGGCGTGACCTGGTCGTTCATCTTCAATGGAGCCGCTTCGACGGCGGGCTGCCGTAATACGCTCAATGTGGCGCATAACCTGACGCTCTGCTCGGTGCGCGGTGTGCGCCGAGTGGCGCTCGATCCCTCGAACCCCAAGATCGTCTATGCGTCGGCATATGCCAAGGGTGTGTGGCGATCGAACGATGGCGGTAATACATGGGCGCAAATATTTCTCCCGATCGCCGACCCCGTCGGCACCAGTTTCACGGAAAGGCCGGAGATCGCGGTCACCAAGTTGCCGAACGGTAATACCCGTATGTACCTGGTCATTGGACAGGTTGGCGCGCCGCCGGCGCAAACCTTCCTGAGCAATAACGTGGCTACCGGCACTCCCAATTTCTTCCTTCTGTCCAGCAAGAACCCAGCCCTTCCCGGATACGCGACCTACAATTCGTGCACCGGCCAATGCTGGTATGACAACTTTGTGTACACGCCCGCGGGGAACCCGGATGTCGTATACGTCGGGGGTTCATACCAGTACGGGGAAACGGGAAACATCTCGAATGGCCGCGGCGTAGTGCTTTCCACGGATGGCGGAAAGACCTTCACCGATATGACGATGGACGCGACCGATGTGGTTCATCCTAACGGTTTGCATCCAGATCAGCACTCTCTGGTCACCAATCCCGGCAACCCCATGCAGTTCTTCGAGAGCGACGACGGGGGAATCATCCGCTCCAGCGGCACCCTCGCCAGTATCTCCGCAAACTGCAGCTCACGCGGCCTATCGGGCGCGGTGCTCAGCCGTTGCCAACAACTACTTTCGCAAGTTCCCACTCAGCTACAGAGCGTGAACAAAGGACTCACCACGCTCCAGTTCCAAAGTTTATCCATAAGCCCGTTCGATTCGACGCTTGTCCAGGGCGGCACACAGGACAACGGTACCTGGCAGTCCACGACCACGCCTGGCTTCTACCGGCAGACCATATTTGGCGACGGCGGTCAGTCCGGGTTTGACGTAGTCAACCCTAAATTCCGTTTCCACACTTTTTTCGATGCTCAAGTCGATGTGAACTTCAGCAATGGTGCTACTTCGGACTGGAACTGGATCAGCGATCCCATCGTCCTCACCGGCGAGGAATTCTACGTTCCCATCATCAGTGATCCCAACGTCAGCGGGACGATGTTCGTGGGAACCCACACCGTTTATCGCACAAAGACCCACGGAATGGGGTCCATGAGCTTGGCGACGTTCCGAAAGCATTGCAACGAATTCACCGGTGACTTCACCGTGCAGTGCGGCGACTGGGTGACAATCGGCACCACTTCGCTGACCGATAAGGCGCTGGGCAGTTTGGCGGGAGGCGCCGTGGCCGCAGTGCAACGGACTGCCGCTGATACGTCTACGCTGTGGGCGGCCACCAGCACGGGGCGCGTCTTCATCTCACAGAATGCGGATGCTGACCCGAGTACCTCGGTAGTGTTCACCCGCATCGACACCAGTTCGGCCGCCGCGCCAAACCGATTTGTGAGTGGAATCTTCATCGATCCCACAAACGCGAATCACGCCTGGATCTCGTATAGCGGTTATAGCGCGAGTACGCCATCAACTCCCGGTCACGTGTTCGAGGTGACCTATGACCCAGTGGCGCAGACGGCAACCTTCACCGACCGGAGCAACGACCTCAAGGATCTTCCGATCACGGATGTCGCGTTCGACAACCCGACCGGCGACCTTTACGCGTCAAGCGATTTTGGCGTATATCGTTTAGCGTCTGCGTCGACAACCTGGGTGCTTGCCGCGAAGGGGATGCCTAGCGTGGAGGTCGCAGGTTTGACCATCGTGCCTAGCGCACGGTTGCTCTATGCAGCCTCGCATGGCCTGGGCGCCTGGGTACTTAACCTTCCTCAAGGAGCGAGTGCAACGAAGGACGGGCAGGCCAGGCTTTCGGCACAAAAGTAATCGCTATCTAACGGCGGTTCCCCATCCTTTCCAAGTTCTGGAAAGGGTGAGGAACCGGAACGTTTCGTTTTTCTTGCCTAACTGCCAAACGTCTGCAAAGCTCTACACTCGATTTGCGTCCGCCGCGAATAATGATGACTCTCCGGATGGTCGGGTTCGTAAATGGGGTAAGACGAGACTCGACGCGAGAAGCGGTAATCGCTACTCAGCACGCTCCCATGTCAGGACATACTTCGCTTCGTTCGGTTCTGTGGTGGCTGGCGTGATGATTAGCCGTTTGCCTTCGATCCTGAACGGTCGAGGTTGCGTCGAACCAACCCAGGGCGGGTTCAAAGCAACTTCTGGATAGTGCGTAACCGTAAAATGTTCCGCGTCGAGCTTGTAGGTTCCACAATAGGCAATAAATCCGTTGAAAGCCGTAATTTTCTCTTCGTCAGTGGGCTTGGTAGGATTTTTTCATGCTGCGCGGTCGGGGTTCATGATCTCCGTGCACATGTGTCCGTCAGGCTCATACATGATGTACCCAAGCGGGCGGGGGCCGAACCTGTCGTCGGGTTTTACAGTTCCGTCTTTCAACGTGACTTCCACCGAAACCAGCCGCCAACTTCCAAGCAGTTGAGCAACCGTCGGCACCGCAAGTGCAGTGGTTTGGGCGAACGAGCACATCGCCAGCAGCAAGATCGGCAATAGCGTTTTCATCAAGAAGTCTCCCTTTTCAGCTCTGAATCGCTGGAATTGTACTGCTCCCGAGCGGTGGGTCAAACCAGGCATCGGAAACTACCCCAACAAATTGCCGTTTTTGACTTTACCCGTTCGAAAAGGAACGGACGGATTGAATGTCTTATCGCCCTTTCACAAGTAACCAGGTCGTGAGTGCAAACGCCTCATTACAACAGTTATCGTGCAGGGCCTGGGTAGACGGCTTAGACTGCCCCTACGAAGCACCTGGCTGGCGTGGCGTTCCTGCTCCCCATCGCGATATACAGCACGCCTGCTCTCGGACAACAGGATTCCCAGACCGTAGATCCGCAGTCGGTCGGGCCAATGATGATCAGTGGTGCGAAGTGTCTCGATTTGTGGAACTGTGGTCATCAGCATCGTGAACCATTCGCCACCTGCAAACGACTGCATCGTGACATCTGGTGATAAGTCGCCATTAGGCCAACAATCCTCAACTGGTCAGCGAGGTTCCTTGCTTGGCGATCTGAGCAATCATTGGCTGGCCGGAACACTATAGTGCGATGCGATAACCTGCCACTTGCTATTTATGTCCATCCAAACATCGGTGAAACGGTCGCGGTATCCGTAAGGTTTACCCTTGGTGGTTCCTTTCTCGTAATACGCACCCGTGACGACTGCGGCGCTCCCGTGCATTCGAACTCTAAGATCCGACATTTCTGACTTCTTTACGTGTACCGTAGAGTCCCCGTTGTGCGCAATATATCCTGCTTTGCTGAACGTGGTTCCATCCTCAACCGTGATGATGAAATCATCAGCCAGCAGGGAATCCATGGTGGCAATATCCCCTCGCTGATAAGCGGCATTCCATTTGTTCTCAAGGCCGAGAATGTTAGACGCAGCGGTTGCCTTATTTTGGGCGCCAGCAAGATCCAAAGCCCAAACTGCAAGCGAGGCAACGACAAGAAGCGAAATTCTGATTCTCATGGATCGATGCAGATTCTCTCGTGCTCTATTGCGGCATGCAGCGCTGATACAACACCGTGCCGTTCCGCTATTCCTCATAAATCCACGCGCTGCACTACATCATAGTCCGGGTTTACGCAGCGTTCTCCGTTACCAAGGTCATTCAGGCGGGTCGGTCGCGGGCTGAAATCACAGGCTTTGAATCGCTGTTCGCAGCGGATTACTGCTGCAACCGGCGTAAACTCCGTTCACAACAACTATCCGTAAGCAGTAAGCGCCTAAGCGAAACTTTTCCAGCTTCTGCCGGCTAGTGCCAGCTACTGCAACTTTGCGTATTCTGTCTTGGCTTCCTTCAGGATGGGGACATCGGGGTCGGCGTCTTTCCACTGGGTGAAGAAGTCCTGATAGGCGGTGCGAGCTTTCGTAGTATCGCCAGACAGAGCAAAGCTTCGAGCCAGGCCGAGCCGGGCGAGGGATACGTAGGGGGAAGCGCCGAGCGCGGGTTTGTGATCGAGAAGCTTCTGGAATTCGCTTACCGCCTGCGTACCCTGTTTGGCTTGGAGATGGGCGACACCGCGCAGGTAGGCCGGTACGCCACCCGCGATGTAACCGAACTGATAGGCCTCAGTCGGGCGCAATTGCTCGATAGCCTTGGCACTATTGCCATGCTGCAGCTCGACCCGGGCCCGGATTTGAGGGATTGCCAGCTTCTGGACAAGTGTATCCAGAGGATAGTTCTTGCCGAGTTCCGAGGCGACGGTCTCTGCCTTCGCCGATTCGCCGCAAGTGGCGAACACAAATCCAGCAAAGATGGCTGCGACCTGGGTTTTACTGGTTGAGATGGTGGCGACGTTTTGCCGGGCCTGCTCACAGACACCGAAATCCGCCTGAACGATGGCGAGTTGGCCCAGATCCGATAACTCGATCTCTTTCAGGTTCTGGTTTCTCTCTATTTCTCGCGCCCGTTGGATCGAATCGCTCGACAATCGCAGTTTTCCTTCACTCTGCAGGGCGCGTGCCTGCTGCTGGAGAAAGCTGAATTCGCCGGGCTTACCCTTGGCCCAGGCTAAAAGACGTTGAGCCTCATCCGGCTTATCGAATGCGAGCGCCAGCCAGTAAGCACCCCAGTGCATGTCCTCTGAATTTGGGAACTGCTTGAGCGCCTGGTCTATCGTCTGGCGAGCCTCGTCGCGCCGGCCCAATGCAGCGTAGGCGTAGGCTAGGGTGCTGTAAGCACTCGCCGAGTTTGGATCCGCAAGAATGCTGTGGCGCGCCACTTCTGCGGCCTTTTCAACTTCGCCGATCTGCTCGTAGGCTATTCCGAGATTGTTGCCCGGGATAGAGTCGGAGGGATAGGTGCGTTCATAGAGTTCCAGAGTCTCAATCTCTTTGTCGAGTTCACCGGTCACCGTCTCGTAGTAATGCTCGGTGATGTAGAGCTTTTCCCGTTCGCTGACACGGTCTTTCAATTCGTAAGCCTTGCGGGTGTACTCCTTGGCTGATTCTAGCTCGCCGGCGTTAGCGTAAACCGTGCCCATGCGCGCATACACCCAGGCGAAGTTCGGGTCGAGCTCGACGGCCCGGCGATAGAAGGGCAGCGAATCCATTGCGCGACCGCGATCGAACTCAGCATTTCCGAGCGCAAATGCTTTTAGCGCATCCAGCGACGCGGTGGTGACTTGCGCGATGGGAACATCGAATTTCTGCACGGAGGCCAGTGACTCGCCAAGCGTGCTCCGCAGTTTCGAGACGGCGTTGCCGAGCGCCGACAGCACTTGCTCCTTGCTGGATGCCTCCGCCTGCTGCTGAGCGAGAGAGTCGCCGCTCTGGCAATTGACCGCATTCAAGGTGAGGATGTATTGCGTGCCCAGGCTGGCGATAGAACCCGAAAGCATTGCCTTGCTACCTACGCGCAGGCACACGTCGCGCGCCAGATCGGTGGTGAGGCGTTCGTCGGGAGAACGGCCCATGAAGGCGAGTGTCTTCTGGATTCGGGCTGGTGGCACCACGCGCAAAAACGGCGATTGGTCAAGGTCCACGGCGAGTGCTTGCTTTAAAGTGCCATCGAATACCGGATCGCCGGTGGTGTTGGCGAAATCGGCGAGCACAACTGTGTCTTTCTCGGTCAGCTTGGCGGCGTGGGTCGAGCGATTGTACAAACCACCAGTAATCAACACGGCGAGGAGCGCGGTAGCGGCGAGGGCAGGAACCTTCCAATGCCCCTTGCGAGGTTCAACGCCAGCGATCGTGCCGGTCTCGCGAGGGACGGCCACCCCGGCCCGCGAAGTTTGCGAGGAGGCAGAGGTTGGTGAGCTGCGCTCGCCCTGGACGGGCGGGACGCCCGTCCCCACACGGTCGGTGGAGATGGCGACAGCCGAAGAAGCGTGGGAGCCCGTATCACGCTTCAGACGCTGGAGATCGGCGCGCATCTCCGCTGCAACCTGGTAACGCAGGTTGCGATCCTTTTCGAGTGCTTTGTTAATGATGTCTTCCAGCTTAGGTGGCAGATCGGGATTGATCCGAATCGGAGAAGTGGGAGTGCCATCCAAAATCGCCTTGAAGATCAGGGCTGAGGTATCGCCACGAAATGGCAACATCCCCGTGGCCATTTCGTAGAGCACGACGCCGAAGGAGAATAGGTCGGTGCGGGCGTCGAGTTCCTTGCCTTTGGCTTGTTCCGGAGACATGTAGGCAACGGTGCCCAGAGTGGAACCTGGGCTGGTAAGGTGCTCATCGCTCATTGCCGTAGCCTGCGTCGCCATTCCAGCATGATCGCCCAGGCGCCCGGAAAGGGGCCCGACCTTGGCCAGGCCGAAGTCGAGGATCTTGGCGTGGCCGCGGTCGGTCACGAAAATGTTGGCGGGCTTGATGTCACGATGAACAATACCGCGGCTGTGAGCCGCATCGAGTGCATCAGCGATCTCGATGCTTAGAGAAAGCAGATTCTCCAGTTCCACCGGACGGTTGCCAATGACGTGCTTGAGGGTAGCGCCTTCGAGGAACTCCATCACGATGTAGGCTTTGCCACCTTCCTCACCTATATCGTGAATGGTGCAGATGTTGGGATGGTTCAGGGCGGAGGCAGCCTGTGCCTCTCGTTGGAAACGGCTGAGAGCCTGCGGATCCCGGGCGACCTCATCGGGCAGGAACTTCAGTGCGACGAAGCGGTGCAGTCGCGTATCTTCGGCCTTGTACACCACGCCCATCCCGCCGCCGCCAAGCTTCTCAACGATGCGGTAATGCGAGATGGTTTGGCCGATCACTGTGCGCGAATCTTACGTCGGTGAAACGGGCAAGTCAATGAATGCCGTGAAGCTGATGTATCTCAGAGGAGTTATTGGCGAAACATCGCGTCTCTGACAATGTCGGCAGTGTCAAGTAGTTTTCGAGCAGACTACCGCATGCACTCGGACAAGAGCGCCATTTCGCTCTCGATGAAAATTGCCGTTCCAACCAAGGCTCGCTCGTAATCCACTCAGGTCAGGACACTCGGTCCGACCCATGCATCTCTTCGGTCCCTAACTGCGATCATGATTACTACTTCGAACTCCTCCGTGAAGAGGAGCGGGACGCCACAATCAATTACTCGGTGCTCTGTTGCACACCATCGCGATGTCCGGGCTGTCCCGCGTGTCGGTTTGGGCCTGCGGCCCGCCAAAACTGATGAAAATTAGCTCGAGTAGCTCGAGTCAAGTGCAGAATAGAACCGGCTCGGAGCGGCGAGATTGAGTTCGCACTGGAGAATTTAAGGCTGTCCGCGTGTCTGATCCGGAGCGTGCGTGGTTGAGCG
>Ga0307475_10000028_pt1 | contig 72219 bp, 71 predicted proteins | sample atmos_gasesECM1C_FD_203317 | JGI IMG/M metagenome (GOLD analysis project Ga0307475, IMG submission 203317) | Hardwood forest soil microbial communities from Morgan-Monroe State Forest, Indiana, United States - atmos_gasesECM1C_515 | ecosystem: Environmental > Terrestrial > Soil > Temperate... | reverse complement strand
AGCCGGGATTTGCTTCGCGGCACAATTTGAAATATTGGCGGAGAGAGGCGTATTTGGGATTTGGAGCTGGGGCGCATTCGTTTTCGGGGACGGAGCGGTGGGCTAATGCGCACGATGCGGCGGGTTATGTGAATGCGGTTAAGGCGGGACGGCTGCCGGTGGAGCAACACGAGAAGTTGACGGCAGAGCGCGCGCTGGAAGAGGAATTGTTTTTGGGATTGCGGCAGTTGGAGGGGATCGATGTTGCGCGGATCGAGCGGGATTACGGAGTTCGGTTGGACTCGCGATTCGCACGGCTGACTTCGGCGGGATTGATTGAGCGGGAGGGGAGCTTGGTGCGATTGGCTCCGGGACGAATCAGCGTGTCGAATGAGGTGTTCGTGGAGCTGATGAAATAAAGAAAAATCAAGAATTTCACCGCACAGTTCGCAGAGGACACAGAGAAGAAAGGGAATAACGTGGCAACGGAGATAAAGACGGATGTGGTGAAAGATCCGGATCGGGTTACCCCGACTGACGGGGTGGTGGATTTGCGCAGCGATACGGTTACGCGACCTACGGCGGAGATGCGGGCGGCTATGGCTTCGGCCGAAGTTGGGGATGACGTTTATGGAGAAGACCCGACGGTGAACCGGTTGGAGGCGCGGGCGGCGGAGATTTTTGGGAAAGAGGCGGCGCTATTTGTGCCCACCGGGTGCATGGGGAACCTGATTGCGATCAAGGTTTGGACGCATCATGGCGACGAAGTGATTTGCGAAGAGCGCAGCCACGTGAATTTGTATGAGTTGGCGTCGATGTCGGCGATTGCCGGGTGCATGCCGCGGGTGGCGCGGGCGGAAGATGGGATATTGAGGTGGAAACTGATCGAGGCGGTGATTCGGCCGAAGATTTATTACGACTCGCAGACGGCGCTGATTTGCCTGGAGAACACGGTCAACATGTGGGGTGGAACGGTGTATCCGACAACACAAGTGGACGAGATTTGCGATGGCGCGCACGAGGCTGGCCTGAGGGTGCACCTCGATGGGGCACGCATATTTAATGCGGCGACGGCTTTGGGAGAAAAAGTTTCGCACATGACCCGCGAGGTGGATTCAGTGATGTTTTGTTTGTCGAAGGGCTTGGGCGCGCCGGTGGGGTCGATGGTTGTGGGGACGCGCGCGTTTATCGAGAAGGGGCGCGTGTACCGGAAGATGTTTGGAGGCGGGATGCGGCAGGCGGGGGTGATCGCGGCGGCGGGATTGACTGCGCTGGAGAAGTCACCGGGACGGCTGCACATCGATCACGAGAATGCGCGGCGGTTGGCGGAGGGCATCGCGCAGATTCGCGGATTGCGGATTGATGCGGCGAAAGTGCGGAGCAACATCGTGATTTTCGATTGCTCGGAAATTGGGAGGACAGCGGTGGAATTGTGCGAGGCTCTGTACCGGCGCGGAATTTGGGCGCAGGATACGGCGCCGTATGCGATGCGGTTGGTTACGCACGTGGATGTGAACCGCGAGGGAATCGAGCGGGCGTTGGTAGTCTTGCGGGACGTAGCGGCGCAAACGCAGAAGGCGGGAGCATGAAGAGCATCCGGGAGCGATTGGAGACGAACTGTCCAGTAGGTGGTAGCCGCCATACGATATAATGGCTATAAGCCAGACTTTGTCTGGATATAGATAAAACTTTGGACCTACTGAGGATTCCCGTGGATTTCGCTTTCACCGAAGAACAGCAGCAATTGCGCCGCAGCGTGCGCGAATTTGCCGAGGGGGAGATTGCGCCGCACGTGATGGAGTGGGACGAGGCTTCGCATTTCCCAGTGGAGATCATGCCGAAGCTCGCGGAGATGGGGCTGCTGGGCGTGATTTTTCCGGAGGAATATGGCGGCGCAGGCCTTGGATACATTGAATATTCGATTGCGATTGAGGAGCTTTCGCGGGTCGACGGATCGGTTGGATTAATCGTGGCGGCGCACAATTCGCTTTGCAGCAATCACATCTTCAAATTTGGGAACGAAGCGCAGAAGAAGAAATACCTGGCGCCGCTGGCGCAGGGGAAGAAGATTGGCGCTTGGTCGCTTACGGAACCGGAAGCTGGTTCCGATGCGGGCGGCACGCGGACGACGGCGAAGCGTGACGGCAAGCACTGGGTGCTCAACGGTGCGAAAACGTTTACCACCAACGGGCACTACGCGGACGTTTGCGTGGCCATGGCGGTGACGAACAGGGCGAAGAATTCGCACGGGATCAGCGCGTTCATCCTGGAAAAGGGAATGGTGGGATTCAAGCCGGGGAAGAAAGAAAACAAGCTGGGGATGCGGGCAAGCGACACTTCGGAGGTGATTTTCTCGGACTGCCGCGTGCCGGACGAAAACCTACTGGGCGCGGAGGGGGAAGGATTTATCGGCAGCTTGAAGATTCTGGATGGCGGGCGGATTTCGATCGCAGCGCTCGCGTTAGGAATGGCGCAGGGGGCGCTGGAAGCGGCAACGAAATATGCCAAGCAGCGGAAACAGTTCGGACAGCCGATCAGCGAATTTCAGGCCATTCAGTTCAAGCTGGCGGACATGGCTACACACGTGGAAGCAGCGCGGTTGCTGGTTTATCAAGCGGCGTGGCTGGCGGATCGCGGCAATGCGCGGTTCACGCGCGAGTCGAGCATGGCCAAGCTTTTCGCCAGCGAAGTGGCGGTGCGCGTGGCGAATGAATGCGTACAAATCCACGGCGGATACGGATTCATCAAAGACTATCCGGCGGAAAAGTATTATCGTGATGTGAAGCTGTGCACCATCGGGGAAGGGACGAGCGAAATTCAGAGATTGGTGATTGCCCGCCAGCTACTTGGCAAGACAAAATAGGGTGATGCGCCTGGCCTGCTCGAGCGCTCCACGGAAAAGCAATGTCGCAGTCGATTGAGAATTGGGCGCAGCGGGTGTGCGCCGGCGACGTGCGGGCGCTTTCGCGAGCGATCACCGCGATTGAGAATCATCAGCCGGAAGCGGAGGAATTGCTCCGGTTGCTGTTTCCGCGGACGGGGAAGGCGTATCTAACGGGCGTGACGGGGGCGCCGGGGACGGGGAAGAGCACGCTGGTCGATCGGCTATCGGCGAATTATCGCAGCAAGCACGAGCAGGTCGGAGTGATCGCGGTGGACCCGACAAGCCCTTATTCGGGGGGCGCGATTCTGGGGGATCGCATCCGCATGCAGGGGCACGCCGGGGACGCCGGGATGTTCATTCGCTCGATGGCTACGCGCGGATTTCTGGGCGGGCTCGCGCGGGCGACGGCGGAGGTGGCGCTGTTGCTCGACGCCGCGGGCAAGCAGCAGGTGCTGATCGAAACCGTGGGCGTCGGGCAAGACGAGATTGACATCGTGCGGCTGGCCGATTGCGTGGTGGTGATGCTGGTGCCGGGGATGGGCGACGACATTCAGAACATGAAAGCCGGGCTGATGGAGATCGGCGACATTTTTGTGTTGAACAAGTCCGATCGCGAGGGCGCGGACCGGCTGGAGCAACAGTTGAACGCCATGCTGTCGCTGGTGATGCCGCGCGATGGCTGGCATCCGCCGGTGGTGCGCACGGTGGCTACGGCGAACAAGGGAATCGACGTGCTCGTGGAGACGATCGCGCGGTTTCGCAAGCATTTCGAAGCGAGCGGGGAGCGCAAACGCAAGCACGTGGAGCATTGGAAGCAGCGGTTGATCGAATTGCTGGAATCGCGCTTGTTGCAGCGGGCGCTGGGGGGAGCAGGAGGCGAGGCGCGGTTGACGCAGTTGGCGGAAGAAGTGGCGGAAAGAAAGAGGGATCCATTTTCGGCGGTGAACGATATTTTGGCGCGCAGCGGATTGGAAGGATCGGCGAAATGAGCGAGACAGATTTCGGGGGAGACGAATGACGGCGGCGCGGGGGAAGAAAAACGGCAAGGGAGCGACGGCGACGATCGGAATCATTGGCGGGAGCGGGCTTTACTCCATGGCCGGGTTGCGGGACACGCGCGAGATTCGCGTGAGGACGCCGTTCGGGGAGCCGTCGGACGCCGTTGTGGTGGGCACGCTGGAAGGGAAGCGTGTGGCGTTCTTGGCTCGGCATGGGCGAGGGCACCGTATTCTGCCGAGCGAGATCAACTTTCGCGCGAATATTTGCGCGATGAAGCAGCTGGGAGTCGAGCGGATTATTTCCGTGAGCGCGGTGGGCTCACTGCAGGAGGATTTGCGGCCGGGAGAATTCCTGGTGGCCGATCAATTTGTGGACCGCACGAAGAATCGCGTTTCGACTTTTTTCGGTGGCGGGCTGGTCGCGCACGTGGCATTCGACAAGCCCACGTGCCCGCAAGTGTCGGCGGTGCTCGCCGACGCCAGCGTGCACTGCGCAGTGAAAGTGCATCGGCGCGGGACGTACGTGTGCATCGAAGGGCCGCAGTTTTCCACGCTCGCTGAGGCGCACGTGCACCGGCAACTGCGGTTTGAAGTGATCGGGATGACCAATGTTACGGAGGCGAAACTCGCGCGCGAAGCGGAGCTTTGCTATGCCACGATCGCGATGATTACGGATTACGATTGCTGGCACCCAGAGCACGAATCGGTGACGGCGACGCAGATTATCGCCACGCTGAACCAAAACGCGGAGAATGCGCAGAAGGTGCTGCGCGAGGCGGTGCGGGGCATGCCCGCGGAGCGCACCTGCAAGTGCGGTGCTGCGCTAAAGCACGCCCTGATCACGGACTTGAAATTAGTTCCCCCTGCGACCAAGAAGCGGCTGGCTTCCATCATCGGCAAATATCTTTCCTAGGAGACAACTGTGTCCTTATTGGTGGTCGGCTCTGTGGCGTTTGACGCGCTGGAAAGCCCCTATGGCAAGGTGGACCGCACGCTGGGCGGTGCGGCGACGTATTTTTCGGTGGCGGCAAGTTTCTTCACGCATGTCAGTCTGGTAGCCATTGTAGGCGATGATTTTACTGAGAAGGACGCGGAGATTTTTCGCGGGCGTCACATCGACGTGGATGGGCTGGAGCGTGCGCCAGGGAAGACGTTTTTCTGGGCCGGGAAATACTCGGAAAATCTGAACGAGCGCGTGACGCTGGCCACCGAGCTAAACGTGTTCGCGGACTTTAAGCCGCGGCTTCCAGAGCGCTACCGCACTTCCAAGTTTGTGTTTCTCGCCAACATTGCGCCGGATTTGCAGCGCGACGTGCTGCAGCAGGTGCGCAAGCGGCCCAAAATCGCGGCGCTTGACACCATGAATTACTGGATCGAACGAACGAATGCGGATTTGCGCGAGACGCTAAAGCACGTCGATATTTTGATGATCAATGACACGGAGACGCGACAGCTTTCGAATGAGCACAACCTGCTGCGCGCCGCGCGGCACATTTTTAAGATGGGGCCGTCGACACTGGTGGTGAAGCGCGGCGAGTACGGCGCGATGCTGGTGGACGCGAGGGGTGTATTCTGCGTGCCCGCATTTCCGCTGGAAGAGCCGCACGATCCCACGGGAGCAGGAGATTCCTTTGCCGGCGGATTTATGGGCTATTTGGGGAGCGTGGGAAACAAGAGCGATGCGTCGCTGCGCCGCGCGATGGTTTACGGGTCGGTGATGGGCAGCTTTTGCGTCGAGAAATTCGGGCTGGAGCGCTTGCGGACCCTAAAACACGGCGAGATACACGCCAGAGCACGGCATTTCGCGAAATTGACGCAATTCAAGCTCTAAATAAGTAAAATTGCGTCGTTGCGAGGGAAACTCGCGCAATCCAATGATTTCTCTCCATGAAATTTTCCTGCGCCTGAGTCTTGCGGCGCTGCTGGGCGCCGCGATTGGCGTCGAGCGCGACCTGCACCGGCGGCCCGCTGGGATTCGCACCAGCGCTTTTGTTTGCATGGGCTCGGCGCTTTTCACTATCCTTTCCTTTCAATTGGCGAAAATGTATGGTGACACGTCCTCTACGCGCATTGCTTCCAATCTTGTGCAAGGCATCGGCTTTCTGGGCGCGGGCGCAATCTTGCGGGAAGCCGGGGGGCTGGTTGGCTTAACCACCGCGGCGACGATTTTCGTCGAGGCGGCCATCGGAATGGCAGTGGGTGGAGGACTCTACGCCGTTGGGGGATATGCGACGGGCTTAGTGCTGTTTGGCTTGGTAATCTTAGGTTGGATTGCACAGCGCTGGAACCTGAAGGTCCGGATTCTGGGCTTTCGGATTACCGGGAGCCATGCCGAGAACATAGCAGGAGAAGTGCAGCGATTGTTCGCGGAGCTGAAGATCAAGCCGCAACAGTTTCGAGTATCCATGGTCGGGGTAAACTCCATCGTGGAGTTTCAGACCGAGGTCAGTCGTCGGCAGCAGGAACAGATTGTCGAAAGGCTAAATCGCGTGGGCGTGGTGACCGAGGTCATACCGATCGAGGGGCACCGGGAATGACGCCCAATACCGTGAGGTCTGGAGTTCGGTCAGGCGCGGCGGTGCGCAAACCGAAAGCTCTTGAGCGCGGTGCGCGGGTCGCGGTGTTTGCGCCAGCTTCTCCGGGTGGCGAGGCTAAAGTTGCCGCAGGGGTCGCGGAGTTGAGGCGACTGGGGTTTGCGGCGGATGTGCCCGCAGCGCCGCGAGCGGACGGTTATTTCGCCGCGAGCGTGGACGCGCGGCGGGACGAGTTTGTGAAGCTGCTAAGCGACACGAACGTTGATGGGCTCATCGGTCTGCGCGGCGGCTACGGCTCGAACTATTTGTTGGACGCGAAACTCGCCTCGGCCGCGGGCGAGCCTAAGGCAGTCATAGGCTTCAGCGATTTGAGCTCACTGCAGATTTTTTTTTGGCAGCAATGTCGATGGGTGACATTTTATGGGCCAATGGTGGCGGCAGGCCTTGCTGCGGGCGCGGGTGCAACTAACGGCTACGATGAAGAATCGCTGCGAATGTCGATCAGCGAGTTTGCCGGTGGCTGGAAGATTCCGCTGCGCGGTGACGCGCTCGTTGATGGGGAAGCGGAAGGACGGCTCCTTGGCGGGGCCATGACGCTGGTGGAGGCGACTCTCGGCACGCCATGGGAGCTGGACACGCGCGGCGCAATTTTGATTCTGGAGGATCGCGGGATGAGGCCGTACCAGGTGGACCGCGTGTTGATGCATTTCAGGCAAGCGGGGAAGCTGGACGCGGTGAAGGGAATTGTGCTGGGCGATTTTCCGGAGTGCGAGCCGCCCGTGGCCGGCAGTCCGACGGTGCGTGACGTTTGTGCACGAATTCTTGGACCGCTGGGCATCCCTGTGGTGTTTGGCGCGCCGGTCGGCCACACGTTGCGGCCGATGCTGACCATTCCGCTGGGCGTGAATGCGCGGTTGCACGCGCGAGGGGATGGCGGCCTGGAGATTTTGGAGGCGGCGGTTACGCGATGAGCGAGGCGAAACACCTACACGTGATTGGAATTGGCGGCTCGGCGATGGCGCCGCTGGCGGGAATGCTGCGCGAGCACGGGTTTCGCGTCACCGGGTCGGATAGCGGTGTGTATCCGCCGGCTTCGACGCTGCTGGAGAACCTGGGAATTTCGTTTTACAACACGTTTGATGCGGCGCACCTGCAGCCGGCGCCGGATTTGGTGATCATCGGAAACATTATCGCGCGCGGGAACCCGGAGCTGGAGGAAGTGCTGGACCGGAAGATTCCGTATCGCTCGCTGCCGGAGATTTTGGAGGAAGTGTTTTTACCGGGGCGGCATTCCATCGTGGTCAGCGGCACGCATGGGAAGACCACAACGACGGCGATGCTGGCGTGGATTTTTCACAGCGCGGGACGACGGCCAAATTTTCTGGTGGGCGGCGTGGCAGAGAACTTTGGAAAGAGTTACGGGCTGGGCGGCGGAGCGGAATTTATCTTGGAAGGCGACGAGTACGAGACTGCGTTCTGGGATCGTGGGCCGAAATTCTTCCACTACCACCCGGATGACCTGATCATTACTTCGTTGGAATTCGATCACGCAGATATTTATGCCGATTTCGAGACGTATGAGCTGGCCTTCCGGCGGCTGGTGAACTTGGTGCCGCGAACAGGGCGCGTCGTAATTTGGGGCGACACGGAAGACTCCGGCCCGGCGTTGCGGCGGGCAGCGAGCAAGGCGTTTTGTGCGGTCGAGACGTACGGATTTTCAGAAGGCAACGATTGGGTTGCGGATGATGTTGCCGTTGACGGCGAAAAAACGAGATTCCGCGTTCGGCATAAAGGCAAGTCGTTTGCCGAATTTGCGCTGGCCGCTACTGGACGCCACAACGTCCTCAACTCGCTGGCCGCCATTGCCGTGGCGCATGGGCGCGGCATCAGTGCCGATTCCCTTGCTAAGGCGCTGGCAACGTTTCGCAGCGTGAAGCGTCGAATGGATGTGAAGGGCGAACACGGAGGGATTTTGGTAGTGGACGATTTTGCCCATCACCCGACCGCGGTGCGCGCTACCATTGAGGCGGCGCGGAGCCGCTGGCCGACGCGGCGGCTGTGGGCGATCCTGGAGCCACGATCGAATTCCATGCGGCGCAAAGTGTTCCAGGAGTCGCTTCCGAAGGCCCTGGCGCTTGCAGATCGCGTTGTTCTTGGAGGCGTGTTTCGCGCGCAGCAGCTTGGCGACGATAGCCGAATGGATCCCGAATCGGTGGCCGCTAATGTGCGCGAATTGGGTCGAGAAGCACGGACCTTCGCAGGCTCTGATGCCATCGCGGAGTATCTTTCCACCGAAGCGAAGCCCGGCGACCTTCTGTTGATTATGTCCAACGGCAGTTTTGACGGCCTGTGCGACAAGTTGGTGAAGAAGCTCGAGCGCGGTGTGCCCACCGAGGCGCCAGCCCGGTGATGTTCCTGCATGTCCGGCGGCTTCCAGTACTCCGAATCCTCTTGGCTGCGTTTCTTATCGCGCTGGTGGCGAGCGGCGCGGGCGCGACAATCCGCTACACAGTTTCCGTCGAACACCCAGAGCGGCACATCTTTCACGTCAGCATGGAGATTCCGGACGTGGCCGGAGAAGTAAGCGTGCAGATGCCGGCATGGAATGCGCTTTATCAGATTCGCGATTTCAGCGCGCACGTGCGACAGGTGGAGGCGTTCGCGGGCGCGAACCAGGCGGCGCTGGAAAAAATGGACAAGCTGACCTGGCGAATCACGGGGAACGGCACGATCACGGTTCGCTACTCGACGTACTGGGACGAGCCTGGTCCGTTCGCAACGCAGTTGACTGCCGATCATGCATTCATCAATCCGGCCATGATCCTGATGTACATTCCCGGGCGGCGCGGCGAAGAAGTGGTCGTGAGCATGCGGGATGTTCCGCAGCAGTGGCAGGTTGCAGGTTCATCGCTGCAAAAGGATTCAGAGATGGATCGCGCTAGACTCTTTGAGTTTGGCGCACCAAGTTATGACGCGTTCGTCGATGCGCCCATCGAAGCCGCCAAATTCGAGGAATTCGATCTTCCGGGAATAAATCCGCGCGTCTCTGTCGTGGTGCACGGCGACAAATGGAAGAAGAAGGAAGTTGAGGAGGAGTTGCGGCGGATTTGCGCGTATCAGCTGAAGCTGATGGAAGGGGCTCCTTACGAGCACTACACTTTTATCTTTCACCTAGGCCAAGCGGTCGCCGGCCCGGGCGGGGGAATGGAACACGGCAATTCCACGGCGATTTCGCTGCGATCCGAGGAGGAGTTGCCAAATCTCGCGGCTCATGAATTTTTTCATTTATGGAACGTGAAGCGCATTCGGTCAGCGACGCTGGACCCGGTGGACTACACGAAGGAGCAGTACACGCGGGCATTGTGGTTCGCGGAGGGAGTGACCAGCGCGTACGCGGCGTACACCGTGGTGCGTTCGCAACTGTGGAGCAAAGACCAGTTCTACTTCGATCTGAGCCAACAGATCAGCGGAATCGAAGGTCGCCCGGCGAATCGCTGGCAAAGCGCGGAAGAGTCCAGCCTGGACGCGTGGCTGGAGAAATATCCGCTCTACAATCGGCCGGAAGAGAGCGTGTCGTACTACGCCAAGGGGCAAGTTCTGGGCGTGCTGCTCGATATTTTAATCCGCGATCGCACGGACAACGAGAAAAGCCTCGATGATGTGCTGCGCGCGATGAACCATGAATTCGCAAAGCAAAACAAGCCGTACCGCGACAGCCTGGATATTCGTTTGGCGGCGGAGCAGGTTGCGGGCGGCTCCTTCGAGGACTTTTTTCGCAAGTACGTATCCCACGCGGAGCCGCTGCCGTACTCGCAGATTTTCGCGCTCGCGGGCCTCGAGTTGCGAAGTGCGCAGCGCAAACGACCGATGCTGGGATTTTTTATCGAGCGCGAAGCGACAGGAGAAGTCATCGTACGAAATCTGGATGCGGAGAGTTCCGCGGCGCAAGCGGGGTTACGCTCCGGCGATGTGGTTCTCAGTTGGAATGGCTCGGAGCCGCCGCGCAATGTGGAGCGCTGGGTCTATTCGCAGAAGGCCGGCAGTGTGGTGCACGCACGGGTCCGGCGCGACGACCGCGAGATGCCCATCGACTTTCGGATTGACGAGGCGACGGAGACTTTTTATCAAGTCGTTGAAGATTCGCACGCCGTCGCAAAGGCCAAGCGCATCCGCGAGGGGATTCTGCGCGGCACCACGCAGCCGGTGACGGCAGCGGCTTCGAAACGATAAAGGCCCGTACTTGACGCTGGCCGCGCGATTCGAGAGAGTGCTCCGGGGTTATGTTCCGCGCCATTTTCATCTGCACGTTTCTCCCGTTATACATGCTCTTGGCTGGGCCGCCGCTTCTTTTGTACACGCTGATTTCACGGAATCCAAATCCACTCTACTGGGGTGGCGTCAAAGGCATCGTGTTTCTGATGCGGGTAGCTGGTGTCAAGGTGCGAATGAAGGGCCGCGAGCGCGTACCCACGGGTGCGTGTCTGTTTGTCGCCAATCACACCAGCTCGGCGGACGCGCCGGCGGTGGTGGGCGCGATTCCGCGGCGCGTGGCGATTCTGCTTAAGGAGTCGCTGTACAAATGGCCGATTGCGGGGCAAGCGTTTGCGCTGGCCGGGTTCATTCCGGTCAAGCGCGGTGAACGAGAATCGGCGATTGCCAGCGTGGAGAAAGCGACGCAATCGCTGCGCGGCGGCCAGTCATTCTTGATTTATCCGGAGGGCACACGCAGCCCGGACGGACGGCTGCAGAATTTCAAGAGGGGCGCGGTGGTGATGGCCATCAAAGCGGGAGTGCCGATTGTTCCGATCGCGTGTTCGGGCGCGCACAAAGTGATGCGCAAGCGGTCGCTGCGGATTTATCCCGGAGAAATCCTAGTGGAATTTCTGGAGCCGATCGATGCCTCCGGATATTCCCTCGAAGAACGCGATGCGCTGAACGATCTCGTGCACGACGCCCTGGCCGCGGGCTTGCCACCGGATCAGCGGCCCATCGAGTTTCCGGGCGCGGCAGGAAGTGATTGACGGTCACCTTCCAGCTTTAAGTTTTTCGACTTCCGATTCCAGTTCCCACACGCGTCTCTGCAGCTCCGGCAGACGATTCAGTGCCGCAGTGTTCTTCAGCCATTGGCGATTTTCGATCGCGGGATATCCGGAATAGAGCGACTTGGGAGGAATATCGCTGGGAATGCCACTCTTTGCGGTAACCACAGAGCCGTCACCGACGGACAAGTGGCCCGCGGTACCGACTTGACCCGCCAGGATGCAGCCGTTGCCGATTTTTGTGGAACCGGCGAGACCCACCTGACCGCACAGCATGGTGTTTTCGCCGACGCGGGAGGCGTGGCCGACAAGCACGAGATCGTCCAGTTTGCTTCCGCGGCCGATGCGCGTTTCACCAACGGTCGCGCGGTCGACGCAGGCGTTTGCCTGCACTTCCACATCGTCTTCCAGCACGGCCGGTCCGGACTGCTGCATCTTGTACCAACTGCCGCCCTTCTGCTTGGCGAAGCCAAGCCCGTCGCCGCCGATGACGACTCCATTTTGGAGAATGACGCGGTTGCCGATGCGGCAGGATTCACGGACGACAGCGTGGGCGTGTGCAAAGAAGTCATCGCCGATTTTGGCGCCGCGATAGATGGTGACGAAGCTGTGCAGCACGGCGTTGCGGCCAATCTCCGCCTGATCGTCGATGAAACAGTAGGGGCCGATGTGCGCGCCGTCGGCGATACGCGCGGTCCTCGCAATGATAGCGGTGGAGTGGATGCCCGGCTCATAGTGCGGAGGCTGGTAGAAAAGCTCGACGGCGTGAGCGAAGGCGAGATATGGGTTCGTCGTGCGCAGCGCCGCGATGGGAGGCGAACCGGCGCCACGATCCAGACTGATGCCGTCTTCGATGAGCACGGCGGAGGCGCGCGTGGTCTTGAGAAGAGGGAAGTAGCGGCGATTGGCGAGAAAAGTGATTTGGCCGCGCTCGGCGTGTTCGATGCCGGCGATGCCGCGGATTTCGGTGTCGGGCGGGCCTTCCAGGCGGCAGGCAAGCTTCTGCGCAAGTTCAGAGATTTTCATGGACAAGGCTCCTCTTCTGAATGTGAGTCTCGCACATCCGGGAACAAGTGGCGAGTGAATGGCCTGTGAGAAACTTGCGGACTCTTCGCGAAGAATTAACCCTGCGGTTTCAGCTTGGCAAAATGTATCACTCGATCTGAGATCGGCCACCGTAGCTACGCGCGAAGCTTAGTCGTAGCGCAAGGCTTGCATGGGGTCGGTGGCAGCTGCGCGTCGGGCCGGCACCAGGCAAGCGAGCGCGGCGGCGACAATCAGCAGCAGCGTAACGCCGATAAGGAGTAGGGGGTCGCGGGAGCTTTCGGTCACCCATTTGGTGGCGAGTTTGTCCAAGGCGATGCTCAACAAAAGGCCAGCCGCCAGACCGGTACCCACATTCACCGCGGTTGACGAAAGCACGATGCGGAACACGTCCGCAGCCCTGGCGCCGAGGGCCATGCGGATACCGAATTCGTTGGTGCGCGTTGCCACTCCATAGGACACCACGCTGTACAGGCCAACAGCGGCGAGCGCCAGCGCCAAAATCGAGAAGATGCCGAACAGCGTGGCGACCAGGCGTTGCTCTGCATACTCCTGTTGGCCGGTAATCCATGCGTCGAGATCGCGCACGCGCATGGTCTGTTGCTCCGGATCGACCTGCACCAGCTGCGCGCGAATGTCGTGCAATAGCGAAAGCGGCGCGGTCCGCGTGCGCACCAGGATTTGCGTAAACATCCACATTTGCGTCGTAAACGGCACATAGACCGCCGGCTTGACCGCTTTTCGCAGGCCGTCATCGCGAGTGTCGGCAACAATGCCGATAATTTGCATCCAGCTATCGCTTCCGGTGACCGCACGCTGGTAAGGCGGCTGGTCCTTCAGGGAAGGTATGCGGACCTGGTGGCCAATGGCGTCGCCGTTCGGCCAATACTGCCGCGCCATGGTCTGGTTGATCACCGCCAGCAGCGCGCCGCGCATGGTTTCCGTATGATCCCAGAGGCGCCCTTGCGCGAGCGGAATACGCAGCAGCGGGAAATATTCCGGGCTCACGAAGTTCACACGCACTTCGGGTTTTTCCGCTGCGGTGCTGCCTAGGATTTCAATCGGCTGGGGCCAGCCGCTCGAGGGCGGCGTGGCATTGGTGGAGATGCCCGCAGCCACCACCTGGGGCATCGCCGCGATTCTGGCGCGAATCTGCTCGAAGTATTCGGCGCGCTCCTTCCAGGCCACATGCGTGTTTTCATGCACGGGAATGGGCACGGACATGGTGTTGTGCGGGTCGTAGCCCAGATCGGTGTGCAACAGGCGGACGAAGCCTTTGCCCGCGGCGCCCGCTGCGGTTAGCATCAGCAGGGTAAGCGCGACCTGCGCGGAAACCATGGCACCGTGACTGCGCCTGGCGCGAACGCTGCCCGATACGCGGCGGGTGCTGCTCTGCATCAGCCGCGCGATTTCCGGCCGCGAAAGCTGCAGCGCCGGCCACAGTCCAAACACAATCGCGGTGGTGAATGCCAGCGCTACGCTAAACAGCAGCACCGGCACATTCATCTTGATAACGGATTCCGCGGGGAAAGAAAACTCCGGCAGGCGCGCCGCAATGAACGCGAGCCCCTTCCACGCCAGCAGCATGCCCAGCGCGGCGCCGGCCGTGGCGATGCCCAGCGATTCCGTGAGCAGTTGCCGAATCATTCGCAAGCGGTCGGCTCCAATCGCCGCCCGCACAGCAAGTTCGTGCTGCCGCTCGGTGCCTCGTGCCAGCAGCAAGATGGAAACATTGGCGCAACCGATCAGCAGGAGCGAAGCCACCGCGCCCAGCAGCAGATAAAGCGTGGCCCCGAGCGGCCTGGCGTATACGTCCACGATGCTGGGCATTTTGACCTTGAAGCCGTCCGGATATTCCGTGGGAGACTGCTTGGCGAACTCCTGCAGAATGGGCAGCAGCTCGGCGCTGGCGCGCGCAGCGGTGACACCTGGACGGAGTTTGAACGAAGCGGCCAAATGGATGTTGGGGTCCTGCGTAACCTTCAGCGGGATGTACATGTCCGCGGCGCCCCACTTGAAACGCGGCGGCATCACGCCAACGATCTGGTAGGGCTTGTGCACCAACTGGATGGTGCGGCCGACGACGTTAGGGTCGCCCATAAAGTAGCGCTGCCAAAATTGGTGGGTCAGCACTACGACGGGCTGCGGGGATTGTCCCGGCGGCGCGTCGGAAGGGATCAGCCAGCGGCCCATCTGCGCGCGGATGCCCCAGTGACTCGGCGCGTTCGGCGAAATGTACATGGCCTGCACGTCTTCCGGCAGGTCGCCGTCCGTGGTGGTCAGGTTCCACCAATCCATGGCGGTGACGTCTTCCAGGGACTTGGCCTGGCGAAGCTGATCGATTTGCGGGCCGCTGAAGCCGATGTAGTGGCGGTCGTTGCCGGTCTTGTCCACCAGCCGAACCTCCACAATGCGGTCAGAGCCGGGATAGGGGAAGGGGTCGATAAGCACAGCGTAAATTACGGAGAACACGGCGCTGGTGGCTCCAATGCCGAGTGCCAGGGAGAGGACCGCGGTCAGGGTGAAGCCCGGGCGCTTGCGGAGTTCGCGGAAGGCATAGCGTAGGTCCGACAGCAGAGATTCCATGGCACCTCGCAAGGACAGCTATTCGTATATACGTGTATGGACGACGAGAGTTCCCTCGCGGTTAGGTGAGGCCCGCGAGAATCAGGTTGTCAGCGGGCGCCGGCGGAATGCATTAGCTCTATTCGGTGAAGAGACGCGACTGACCTGCTGCGACGGCCGCGGCTGCGGGTTTGCGGCGAGCGATGCCCACCACGCCAAGCACGGTAACTTCGGCGAGGGCGGTGCGAGGAATAAAGATGCGATCGGTCGCAGAGTTCAGGTCGGGCGGGGTGATTTGCAGACCGTTGTCGAGGAGAGACAACAGATCGTTAGGCACGACCCCCTCAAGCATATCGTTGTCCGTGAAACGGAGGCGAACCCAAAGGCCGTCGAGTTTGGGGCGGCTGAGAAAGGCTTTGCGTTCCGGCTCGAAGTCGTCAGAAAATTCGCGGACAAAATACACGGCGCGGACTCTGGCAAGCGGAATCTGCACGTGCTCGCCATCCGGAGTCAGGACGTCGATGGGGTCGGACTGGCCGAGTCGCGTAGGACCGAGATAGCCGCGCAGGGCGGTCTTGTCCAGTAGCACGACCACGACTTTCTTGTGCGTAGAGGCTGGGGCTCGGTTCTTCAAAGAATCCGCACGTGTGAAAACGGGTAAATTTGCGAAACGTCAGAATGTATGTTATGTTAAGCGCGTTTTCCCTGTCAACTCATTGTTTTCATTGGGTTTAGGCCACGGAGCGAGGTCCGTTGACCGAAAAAAAACAGATTCTGAAGTCCGCCTCGATCATATCCCTGGTCACTATCGTTAGCCGGATTTTGGGCTACGTCCGCGACCAGCGCATCACCTTCCTATTGGGAACCTCCCTGGCAGCTAACTCCTTTGTTTTGGCGTACCGAATTCCGAACCTTTTCCGGCGCCTGGTGGCGGAAGGCTCGATGACGGCGTCCTTTATACCCGTTTTTACGACCTACTTGCGGGAAAAGCCGAAGGAAGAGGTTTGGGATTTCGCGAACCGGCTTTTTTGGACGCTGGCGTTGCTTGTGGCGCTGATTACGGTACTGGGAATGGTGTTTTCGCCGGCGGTGATCCATGCGTTCACATCGAATTCGGGAAAAAACGTTTCGTGGGACCAGGCGATCTCGCTGAACCGCGTGATTTTCCCATACTTGTTTTTTGTCGCGTTGGCGGCGCTGGCCTCCGGGATTCTCAATTGCTTTCATGTGTTTGGGTTACCCGCGGCGACCTCCGTGTTTCTGAACTTGTCGATCATCCTGTTTTCGACCACGCTGGTCTGGCCATACTTCAAGGATCCGGCGGTGTCCCTCGCGGTGGGGGTGTTGGTCGGGGGAGCATTGCAGTTTCTGATCCAGGTACCGACGCTGGTGCGGAAGGGCATGAACTTCAATTTCGGGATTTCGTTTTCGCATCCCGGAATCCGCGACGTTGCCCGGCTCATCGTACCGCGGTTCTTCGGCATCGGGATCGGGCAGATCAACCTGTTTGTGGACACCTATTTTTCGACGGCGAGCAAGATGCCGGAGGGCAGCTTGGCGGCGCTTTACGTGGCGGACCGGGTGATGGAGCTGGTGCTCGGTGGGTACGCCATCGCGGTGGCTACGGCCATCTTGCCAATGATGTCGCACCAGGCGGCGGCCAGAGATTTCGAGGCTTTGAAGAAAACGCTGACGTTTTCCGTGCGAATTGTGGCATTTATAACGGTACCGGCCGCGTTGGGACTGATGATTTTGCGGGAGCCCATCATCCGGGTGTTGTTCCAACACGGACAATTCGTGGCCGAATCTACCCGGCTGACGGCACGGGCGTTACTGTATTACGCGATAGGACTACCGGCGCTGGCATCGGTGAAGCTGATTGTGCCGGCGTTCTACTCGACGCGAGACACCCGGACGCCAGTGATGGTGGCCGGGATTTCGCTGATGATCAACCTGGTGCTGAACATCGTGTTTTTGCAGTTCTTCTTCAAGCGCGTGCAGAACGGCGGGCCGGCGCTGGCCACGGCGATCGCATGCTTCTTTGACTTTTTCGCCCTGTTCATCATCTTCCGGTTGCGTTATGGGGCGATGGGTACAATGGAAATCCTGCGCTCGTTTTCAAAGATTTCGTTGTGCTCCGGGATAATGGGGGCAGCGTGTTGGTTTGGCAATCGCTACACCGAGTTTGCGATGCACTCACGGTTTCTGGTGCAACTCTCGATCTTCACAGGACTTATCGTGGGTGCGACTGCTCTGTACCTGGGACTGGCCTGGATCTTTCGCTGCCGCGAAATCGAAGAAGTTTATGGAATCGCCCTGCGGCGGGGGCGTAACGGCGCGGCATACGTGGAATCCTGATGGAACTTTCGGCGGTCATATCGTCGTTCTTGATGCACGTGCGAGTGGAGAAGGGCCTTTCCGCGAACACCATTTCCGCGTACAAGCGAGACTTACAAAAATTTGAGGAGTTTGCGCGGAAACGCAAGCTGACCCTGGAGAGCGTGGGCCGGGATGACCTGGTGGATTTTCTGGCTGGCCTGTACCGGCTGAAACTGGAGAGCCGGACGGTCGCGCGGCAATTGGTGACCCTGCGGAACTTTTTCAGGTTCGCGCAAGTCCAGGATTTGATATCCGAAGATCCGTCGATCAATCTGGAGTCGCCAAAGATCCGGCGGCACTTGCCGGGATATTTGCGGTTGGAGGAGGTGGAGAAGCTGCTGGAGCAGCCGGACTCCAAGACGCCGACGGGATTACGCGATCGGGCGATGCTGGAGGTGCTGTATTCGACGGGCTTGCGCGTCTCGGAGCTGATCGGCCTGGGCGTAAGCGATCTGGATGCCAAAGTGGGCTGCGTGCGGTGCATCGGCAAGGGCGACAAAGAGCGCATCGTTCCCGTCGGCAAGATGGCCTTGAGTATGGTGGACAAGTACCTTCGGGAGGGGCGTCCGCAGTTACTGCGCACGGCCAAAGCGAGTTCGGGGCCGGCGCTTTTTGTGAACCGGCGGGGTGTGGCGCTGAGCCGTGTGGGCGTGTGGAAGATTTTGTCGGCCTACGGACGCCGCGCCGGGCTGCGCGTGGCGCTGACGCCGCACATGCTGCGGCACAGTTTTGCGACGCATTTGTTGGAGCGCGGCGCGGACTTGCGCTCGGTGCAGCTCATGCTCGGGCACGCGGATATCTCCACGACCCAGATTTATACCCACGTTGTCGAGGAGCGGTTGAAGCAGATTTACAAGGCCCATCACCCGCGCGCGTAGCAGGGGCATGCGCAAGGGAGAAGGGCCCGGCGGCCTAAACCCCGGGAAAATGCAGAGAGGACGTGCGCGGAAACTAGCGCGCGCACGTCAAGGCTAAGGAGAGCGATGCCAGATTACATGTTCTTGCTGGAAAGCCGGTTGTCGCCGGAGCAGCGCGCAGTGATGATGCGCGTGCAGGAACTTTCCGCGGCGATGGGCTTCAACTTGTATTTGACGGGTGGCACGGTGCGCGACCTGATCACCGGAGCTTCGTTGCGCGACCTGGATTTCACGGTCGAGGGGAATCCGTCAAAAATTGCGCGCGAGCTGGAAAAGGGCGGGGCAAAGATCCTCTCCGAGGACGAAAAACTGCGGCACATCGAGGTCCTGTTTGGGGGCGACGTGGAAGGCAGCATCTCGGCGGCGCGTGATGACCATTACGTGCGGCCGGGAACGCGTCCGGAGATCCGCTGGTCGACCATCATGGAAGATCTGCGGCGGCGCGATTTTTCGCTCAATGCGATTGCCATTTCGCTGAATCCGGCTTCGCGGGGACTGCTTCTTGATCCCACCAACGGCTTGTCGGACATCGAGCGCGGGGAGGTTCGCGCGCTGACGATTCACAGTTTCACGAACCAGCCGGTGCGCTTGCTGCGCGTGCTGCGATTTTCCGCGCGCATGGGCTTCAAGCTGGAAGCGCGCACGCAGGAATGGTTTGACCTGGCCATCGAGCGCGAGCTCCAGAACACCATTACTCCGGAGGATGGCGGCGGCGAGTTGCGCGCTGTCGCGCGGGAAGAGCGGCCGACGGTAGTGCTGAAAGCCTGGGAGCAGGAAGATTTGCTGGAGGCGGTGAATCCGAACCTTGCGAAGCGCCATCCGGACTACGACGCAATTGCGCGTTTGATGAAGGTGCGCGAGGACTTGTTCACCGCGGGATTCCGTCCGCGCCTGGCCACTCCCATGCTCTTGGCGGTTCTGGGCCGGCTGAAGGATCGCGAGCAGGCTGCCGTGCTATCCAAGGCAGGCTATCGCACCGCTGAGTCCGACGCGATACTGGCATTCGGCGAGGAGGCTGACGAGGCGGCGAAAGAATTATCCGGCCGCAAGATGAATGCACCAATCGATGCCTACCGCTTCCTGGAGAAAGTGCCGCTGGAACAGGTGGCCTATCTGCTGGCGGAGTCGCGCAATTCGGCGGCGTTATCGAAGATTCGCGCGTACCTCAACAAATGGCGACCGATGCGTATCGGGCTTCCGGGCGTGGCGAATGAGTTGGAAGCCTTGGGGATGGCGCGCGGGCCGAAATTCGACGCCATTGTCGAACAAGTTTTTGCGATTCAGTTGACGGGGCGGGGAAAGACTCCCGAGGAGCGCGTGAAGATTTTGCGCAAGCTGTCCGGAATCAAGGAACCGCCCAAGAAAAAAGAGAAAAAAGGCGCAAAGGGCGCCGAGAAACCGCACGCGGCTGCGGCGGCCGGGAAGCACGCCGATGCCAGTGCTGCGGCAGCAAAAGCCGCGACGAAAGCGCAGCACCGGGACCGCATCGTCAGTAAGCACGGAGCAAAAGCGGCGGCACATTCGCGTGCGAAGGCTGCAGCGGGCGCGAAGAAGCGCCGCGGACGAAAGTAGAGTCGCAGGTGCTAGTCGCCTGTGGGAAACGTAGAATCGCGGTCGCAATTCCGGCACGCAAGATTTAGAATTGAGGTCCATGGGTCAACCGCAGTTCGTTCACCTGCACGTTCATACCGATTACAGCCTGCTGGACGGGGCTTGCGAGACTACCGAGCTATTGGATGAGGCGTCGCGGCAGAAAATGCCGGCGGTGGCGATTACCGACCACGGCAACCTGTTCGCCGCGGCGAATTTTTTCTATGAGGCGAGCAAGCGCGACGTCAAGCCGATCATCGGCTGCGAAGTGTACGTGGCAAAGGGCAGCCGCCACGAACGCGGCGAGAAAACAAACGGCGGCAACGGCCAAGAGCGCGGGGAAGCAGAGCCCGGATCGCGCGGCACAAATCATCTGGTGCTGCTCTGCGAATCGCTGGAGGGCTACCACAACCTGATTAAGCTGGTGTCCGCGGGATTTCTCGAGGGCTTTTACTACAAGCCGCGTATTGACTACGACCTGCTCTCCAAACACAGCAAAGGATTGATCGCTCTTTCGGCGTGCCTGCGCGGGCCGGTGACCGAGGCCGTGGTCGAAGAGAAATATGATCTCGCCCGAGAAAATGCCTACCGGCTGCGGGACGTTTTCGGCAAAGGGAATTTTTTCCTCGAGGTTCAGGACCAGGGGCTTGAAATCGAGAAGGGCGTGAACCGCGAGTTGGTGCGCCTCTCGAAAGAAACTGGCATCCCGCTGGTAGCCACGAACGATTGCCACTACCTGCATCACGACGACGCGCATGCCCAAGATGTCCTGCTGTGCATCCAGACCGGCAAGACCATGAGCGACGCGCATCGCATGAAGTTTGCCACTGACCAGTTTTACTTCAAGACGGCGGCTGAGATGGCGCAGGTGTTCGGCGAATTGCCGGACGCGCTCAGCCGAACGGTGGACATCGCGCATCGTTGCAACGTGAAAATCGAGCGCATTCCCAGCCCATTCCCCGAATTTAAAGTGCCGGCGGGGCACACGGCGCGTAGCTATTTCGAGAAAGTGGTGCGCGAAGGTTTCGCGTCGCGCCTGCCTATCCTGGAGCGGCAAGCACAGCAGGGCATGCTGCGTAATCCGCTTTCGGAATATGAGAAGCGGCTCACTTCTGAGATCGAGATGATCCAGAAGATGCGCTATGAGGGCTACTTCCTTATCGTTTGGGATTTCATCCACTACGCGCGCACGCAGGATGTGCCCGTGGGGCCGGGCCGCGGGTCGGCTGCGGGCAGCCTGGTGAGTTACGCGCTGCGCATTACGGACGTGGACCCGTTGCAATACAACCTGCTGTTCGAGCGCTTCCTGAATCCGGAACGCGTATCCATGCCGGACATCGATATCGATTTCTGCATGCGGCGGCGCGGGGAATTGATCGACTACGTCACGCAGAAGTACGGGCGCGAAAACGTGGCGCAGATCATTACATTCGGAACCATGGCGGCGAAAGCGGCAATCAAGGACGTGGGCCGGGCCATGGACATTCCTTATGCTGAGGTCGACCGCTTGGCGAAGCTCGTGCCGAACACGCTGGGCATCGAGCTGGAACCGGCACTGGCGCAAACGCCGCAGCTCAAAGCTGCGGTGAACGCCGACGAGCGGCTCGGCGATTTAATGGCAGTCGCCCTGCGCCTGGAGGGACTGGCGCGGCATGCCTCCACGCATGCGGCAGGCGTGGTGATTTCGCCGCGGCCGCTCACCGACATCGTTCCGGTGTACAAGACCAGCCGCGATGAAATCACCACGCAGTACGACATGAACGCGCTGGAGCGCATCGGCCTGCTGAAGATGGATTTCCTGGGGCTGACCACGCTGACGGTTTTGCAGGACACCGTGCGTATGATCGAGCAAAACCGCGGTGTGAAAGTGGACCTCGACACTCTTGCCCTCGACGACGCCGACACTTACAAGCTCTTCGCGCGTGGCGACACCACCGCGATTTTCCAGTTTGAATCGCACGGCATGCGCGACATCCTGCGGCGCTATCAGCCGGCCCACATAGAGGACCTAACGGCGCTGAATGCGCTGTACCGCCCGGGACCGATTCAGGGCGGGATGATCGATGACTTCATCAAGCGCAAGCAGGGAACAACCAAAGTCAGTTACGAACTGCCCCAACTGAAAAACATCCTCGAAGAGACGTACGGCGTGATTCTGTACCAGGAACAGGTGATGCAGATTGCCAACCGCCTCGCGAGCTTTTCGCTAAGCGAAGCAGACATTTTGCGTCGGATCATGGGCAAGAAGAAAAAAGAAGAGATGGCGGCGCAGCGCGCCAAATTCATGGCCGGTTGCGCGAACAACAAAATTCCGGAGAAAAAGGCCGAGCGCATTTTCGATCTGATGGCTGAGTTCGCGGGCTACGGCTTCAACAAGTCGCATTCCTGCGCGTACGCGTTGCTGGCCTACCAGACGGCCTACTTGAAGACGCACTATCCTGTCGAATTCATCGCCGCGCTGCTCACCTCCGAAGCCGGAAATACGGATAAGATCGTGAAGTACATCAACGAAGCACGCGGGATGAGCATTTCCATCCTGCCGCCGGATGTGAACGAGAGCGATTTGTATTTTACTCCCGTCAGCGAGGCCATACGTTTCGGGCTTGCAGCCATCAAGAACGTGGGCGAGAACACCGCCAAGGCGATTCGCGAATCACGGTTGAGCCAGGGCGAATTTCTCTCGCTGTACGAATTCTGCGAGCGCATCGAATCGCGTTTCTTGAACAAACGCGTCTTCGAGAGTTTGATCAAGTCCGGCGCGATGGATTCGCTGGGCGCGCGCGAGAGCATGCTGGCGTCGGTCGACGACGCGGTAATGGCGCTGCAGCGCGCCACGCGCGTTCGCGAATCGGGTCAGCACGGCTTGTTCGGCACAGCAGCGGCGCCCGCGCCCGTCGCGTTCGAGATGCGCGAGGCCGAGCCCTGGGGCGAAGAGGAGCGGCTGGCCAGCGAGTACGCCATGCTGGGCTTCTACGTTTCGGGCCACCCGCTTGCGAAGTATGCCTCGCGATTGCAGGAACTGAAGACTATTTCGCTTGCGGAAATCGAGGGACAGCGCAACGGGAAGGAAGTCGCCGTAGCGGTTCTGATCGTGGGCGTCCGGCCGATGCGCTCGCGTAAGGGCGCGCGATGGGCGATCTACACGCTGCAAGATATGACCGGCGTGCAGGAGTTGCTGGCCTTTCCAGAAAGTTTCGCGAAGCTGGAGAACGTGCTGAAGCCGGGAACGCCGCTGTTGCTCAAGGCGCGCGTGCAAATCGAGGAAGCCGGTACGCGGCTCTCTCTGCAGGAAGGGCGGCGGCTGGAGGATGTTGCGGAGCGCAAGGCGGCGCCGGAGTTTCGCTTACGGCTGAAGATAGAGTCGCTGAGCGAAGGTACGCTCGATCAATTGGAGGAATTGTTTGCCGGATCGCCAGGCACAAGCCCGGTGCTATTCGAGCTGCACTCTCCGGACGGCTCGGTGGCAGTGCTGCAGGCGCAGCAGCGCGTGGCGGTGAACGCCGAACTGATAGAATCGGTGAGGCAAATTTGCGGGGCGCAAGCCATCGAGCTGGTGATGTGATGACGCCTAGAAACAAAGCTTCCACTGAGGGCAGCCGCGAGCGCGAGATCGATCGGCTGGAAAAAGAGGTCGATGAACTCCGCCACCTTGCCGGAAGCACCGATGGAGAAGCGGAGCTCGAGCGCATTCGCCAGCAAGTGGCAGAGTTGCGGCGCGAGTTTTACGAACATCTGGGCCCGTGGCAGCGCGCGCAAATCGCGCGGCATCCACAGCGGCCGTACACGCTGGACTTTATCGGCTTGCTGTTCACCGATTTTTTGGAACTGCACGGCGACCGCGGATACGGCGACGATAAAGCCATCATCGCGGGGCTGGCTAAATTTCACGGGCGGCCTGTGGCGGTGATTGGTCATCAGAAGGGCCGCGACACAAAGCAGCGGCTGGCGCGAAATTTCGGGCAGCCGAAACCGGAGGGCTATCGCAAGGCGCTGCGCGTGATGAAGCTGGCGGCGAAGTATGGCCGGCCGATTTTTACTTTTATCGACACGCAGGGCGCCTACCCGGGCCTCGACGCAGAGGAACGCGGGCAGGCGGAGGCGATCGCGCTCAACTTGCGCGAGATGGCGCGCTTGCCGGTGCCCATCATCGTGACCGTAACGGGCGAAGGCGGATCGGGCGGCGCGTTGGCGATCGCGGTGGGCGATCGGGTAAATATCCTGGAGAACAGTTTTTATTCCGTGATTTCACCGGAAGGCTGCGCGGCCATCATGTGGCGCGACTCCACGAAAGCGGAAACGGCGGCAATCGCGTTGAAGATTACCGCCACGGACTTGAAAGAGATGGGCATTATTGACGAGATCGTGCCCGAGCCGGAAGCCGGGGCGCACACCGACTACGAAGCATCGGCGCGACTGGTGGACATCGTGCTGGACAGGCAATTGGTGATGCTGACGAATGAGCCTGTAAAGGATTTGCTCGACGCGCGGTACCGGAAATTCCGCAACATGGGGCAATACTTCGATCACGGCTGACCGTTAGGGTTAGTCCGGCCTCCGTTTCTCTTCGCCTTAAGGACCCCGTAGCACATTGGCAACGTCTGGATATACGTTTCGTTGTGGCCTCCGCACCGGCGTTCTACTCTGATGGCGCTAATTACTGAGGCGCATTAGTGCAGGGAAGCGCTGCTCTTACCGCAGCGGCTGGTGCGCGGAAAACAGGACTCGATCATGTCGGAACCGTTCCGTCCGTACGAGAAGCTGGTGGAGATTACCATTCTGGGAAAGAAGTTTCAGGTGCCGGAGCGCAATTCGCTTTTGCGCTGCTTCCAGTTCATCAGCCCGGAAACGATTCCGTATGGACGATTTTGCTGGAACCAAGAATGCCAGTACTGCCGCGTTTCGTGCCAGTTGCCCGACGACGATGAGGCGCGCGAGATGCTGAGCTGCAAGTTTATTGTGATGCCCGGCATGGAAGTGACGGAGTTGAGCCAGGAGCTGAAGTGGTGTTTGCGGTCGAAGCTGCCTTCGGATCTGGCCGTTCCCAAATAGGCCGCTGCCCGGTCTCATTCCCGTTTCGTTTCTTCGACACGCCGACTTCGCTTGCGCGATTTGCGCTCTGCGCCGGGCTCATCTACGATTCTTTGTGGCCATGAACCAAACGGATTTGTGTTGTGACGGCTGCGGACAGCCGGCGTCCCCGGAACATATTGCGAGGCGTTTGCTGCGGCTGGAGTGGACCACGCGCTACCGGCCGGTGCATATCGGCACGCTGCTCTTGGGAGCGGTCGCTCCGCAAAACGACTCCGAGTTCATCTATTCCCCGGCGGATGCCTGGGACGGAGAGGCCAAATTGTTGCTTGCCGCCGCAGGTGTGACACTCGAAGAAAAATCTGGCGCGGCGACGCTGGCGGAATTTCAACGCCGCGGATTTTTCCTGACGCATGTGCTGGAATGCCCGTTGGAAGCCGGCGCAGGCGGCCGGATTCCGGAACTCGTTGCCAATCGACTCCCGGCCGTGTTAACGCGAATTCGCCGCTCGCTCAAACCCAAGAGGCTGGCGCCTATTTCAAGGTGGTTGGAACAATTCTTTCCCGTTTTAACGTCCGGGGAATTGCCTTGCACGATTCTGCTTGACCGCGAAAAGTCGTTCGCGCTGGATGGAGATTTGGCGTCTGAAGCAGCAGAGCGGCTACGCGAAGCGGTCGCAGCACAGAGTGCTTATGCGACAAGGCCATAGGGATATTCCGCCTCAGGCACATTTTGTAGTGTGGTAGAATTTAGTTTGAGAAACTGCCCGCTCTCTTGGGAGCCGCTGTGCAGAAACAGGCAAAATTCGGACTTGGGATTGGGATTATCGTCGTGTCGTTGGGTTTCCTGGCTTGGCTGGGCTACGGCGAAAGCAAGACCTACTACCACACTATTGCGGAACTGCAGACCTTGCACGGCACCGCGCGCGCGCATCGCATCCGCGTCGGCGGCACAGTTGAGCCGGGGACAATCAAGCGGCTTTCCGGCCGCGTGGATTTTGTTTTGGCCGGAGAAGGGAAGCTGCTGCCGGTGACCTATGTGGGCAACGAGCCACTACCGGACACTTTCGTCGACAAGTCGCAAGCGCTGGTGGAGGGCACTCTGGCGAACAATGGCAGCTTTGTAGCCGAGCACGTGCAGGCCAAGTGCGCGTCGAAGTATGAAGCGGCGCCCGGCGGCGACGCCAAGGCGGATTCATCGAAACCCAGCACGATGTAGAGTCGTAGCGCGGCCCAGCGCTACGGTGGAGGCGGACCGCAATGGATGTTTTTGGTTCCTTCGCGCTGCTCCTTGCATTTCTGTGCGCGGGCTATGCGTTCGTGGGCGGCATCGCCGCGATTCTCACGCGGCATCCCTTGCTCATCAAGAGCGCGCGGCAAGCTGGGATTGCGACCTGCGGGCTAATTTTTCTGGCCACCGGCAGCCTCATTTACCTCTTTTTCAGTGACAGCTACTGGGTGTCATACGTTGTGGCGCACAGCAACCGCGACCTCTCCACGTTTTACAAGGTGGCGGCGCTGTGGTCAGGGCAGGAAGGCTCGCTGCTTTTCTGGAGCTTTCTGCTGGCGATTTACGTTTTTTCCGTCCTGCTGGTTTACCGCAATAAAAATGGGGAGTTGATGCCGTACGTCGGCGTGGTGCTGGCCGGCGTGCAGATTTTTTTCCTCACCCTGAATAATTTTGTGGCCAGCCCGTTCAAGGTGCTGGCGGCCACAGGAGCGAATGGCGCGCTCGAGGTTTTCACCCGCGCCGATGGCAACGGACTCAATCCGCTGCTGCAGTATCCGGAGATGGTGATTCATCCGCCGAATCTTTATTCCGGTTACACGGGATTTACGATTCCGTTTGCGTTTGCGCTGGGAGCGCTTCTGGCGCGCTATCCAGGCGAAAAATGGATTCACCTCACACGTAAATGGACGATGATCGCGTGGTGCTTTCAGACCATGGGCATTTTGCTGGGCGCGCACTGGGCTTACGCGGTGCTCGGCTGGGGCGGCTACTGGGGCTGGGATCCGGTGGAAAACGCGTCGCTGCTGCCGTGGCTCACGGGCACGGCGTTTTTGCATTCGGTGATGATGCAGGAAAAGCGCGGCATGATGAAGGTCTGGAATGTCTGGCTAGTTTTCTCTACGTTCATGCTCTGCATCCTCGGGACGCTGCTGACGCGGAGCGGCGTGGTCAGCTCGGTGCATGCCTTTGCGCAATCGAGCATCGGAAACTATTTCGTTGGTTTCCTGCTGTTGGTGCTTGTGGTTTGCTTTGGGGCTTATGTCAAGAATCGCGACTATCTTAAGAGTGAAAACCAACTGGATTCGATGGTGTCGCGCGAATCTAGCTTTCTATTCAACAACTTGATTTTGCTCGTGTCCTGCATCGCGGTTCTTTCGGGAACTCTGTTTCCGGTGTTTTCGGAATGGTTTTCAGGGTCGCGCATCAGCGTGGGCGCGCCGTTCTTCAACAAGGTAAATATTCCCATCGGGTTGCTGCTTCTGTTCCTCACCGGCGTGGGTCCGCTGTTGGCCTGGCGCAAGACTTCCACGGAGAGCTTGAAGCGTAACTTCGGTTGGCCGCTGATCGCTGGTTTGCTGGCTGGGGTGGTAGTTTTTGCGCTAGGAGTGCGCGAGTTTTTCTCGCTGGTATGCCTGATGCTTTGTGTTTTTGTGACTACGACGATCGGCATGGAGTTTTTTCGCGGCGCGCGCGTCATTCGCTCGCGCTCCGGCGCGTCGCTGTTCGCCTCCGCGGTGGAACTGACCATGCGCAACACGCGCCGCTACGGCGGCTACATCGTGCACATGGGCATGGTGCTGATTTTCGTAGGGCTGGCAGGCGCGGCATTCAATAAAGACGTGCAGAACGATATGCAGCCGGGCTCGACCATGCAGATTGGCGGTTACAAACTGCTGCTGCAAGGCTTTGATACCAAGCCGGAGAAGAATTACACCTCCGAACGCATGATCGTCGAAGTATGGCGCGACAACAAGCCGCTGATGATGCTGTACCCAGAGCGGCGCTTCTTCCAGACCAACGAGCAGTCCGGAACCATGGTGGCAATCTATTCCACGCTGCGCGAAGATTTGTACGTGGTATACGCGGGGCAAAATCCAGAAACGCAAGCTCCCGTGATTCACGCGTTCTTGAATCCACTGGTGAAGTGGATTTGGCTTGGCGGCCTGGTGGTGGTGCTGGGCACGTTGGTTACGCTGCTGCCGAACCGTCGTGCCGTGCTGGTTTTGGCCGGCGCACCCGAGCGAGCCGCGGGGCAGCAGACGCAGGCGCTTGCGCCCTCCGTGGCGCTTCGGGAGGGGCATGACTAAACGGCGGGTCGCGGCTTTCTCTCTTGTCATCGCGCTGAGCGTGTCTTCGGGCGCGCTCCTTTCCTCCCGCGCACAGGCGCAGCAACCCGATCGCGCAAAGCAAATCGGCGGCAAGTTCATGTGCATGTGCGGCTGCAACCAGGTGCTGACACAATGCAACCACGTGGGCTGCACCACGTCGGCAAGCATGTTGAAGGAATTGGACCAATGGGTGGCGCGCGGCGATTCTGAGACGGTTATCACGTCGGCATTTGTGCAGGAGTTCGGGACAAAAGTTTACGCGGAGCCTCCGAAATCCGGGCTGAGCCTGGTGGCGTGGAGCCTGCCAAGCGTTTATCTGTTGCTGGGCACGTTGCTGGTGATTTTTGTGACCTGGCGGTGGCGTTCGCGTGCCATGGCGTCCGCGGCCACCGTTGGCGGCGCGCCGGGGATTTCAGCGCAGGACCTGGAGAGTGCGCGGCGCCGCGTGGCAGAAGAGACCGAGGACTGATGGGCGGCGCCCTTTTGAATTTGGCAGCTACGGTCTTAATTTCGTCGGCCGATGGCGCAGTGCTTGGCGCATGCCTCGCCCTGGCCGTGGCTACGCTGCTTTTTATTTTCTACATCCAGCCCGACGCATCCGATCTTGCGCCGCATCGCTCCAAGCTGGATCAATTGATGGAGCGGCGTGACACCATTTACGACAATTTGCGAGATTTGCGTTTTGAGTTTCGCTCCGGAAAATATTCCGAGGGCGATTTCAACGCGATGAAGACTTCTCTTGAGAACGAAGCGGCGTTGGTGCTGACCGAAATAGACCAGGTGACGGAATCGCAGGTTCGCCGTGCGCGCGGCACGCGGCCGGCGGACACGGAGCGTGGCCAGCGATGAGGCCGCTTCGGAACTTTTGCGTGACTTTCGCGTCATTTCTGCTCTTTGCAGTTTCCGCGCGCGCCGGAGAGCTGCACGGTACGGTAAAAAACGGAACGACAGGCAAAACAGCCGCTGGCGTCGAGGTCATACTGATTCAGTTGCAAGGCGGCATGCAACCGGTGGCCAATTCCAAGACCGACGCGCAAGGGCAATTCTCGTTTGACAACCCATCGCTCGGCGCGCAGCCGATGCTGGTGCGCGCCGTCTACAAGGGAATTAACTTCCATCAACCGGTGCCTCCCGGGCGCACGGACGTGGAGGTCAGCATTTTCGAGCCCTCCAAGGATCCCAAGACCATTTCCGTGGCCTCACGGATTGTGTTTTTTCAGCCTAACGGTGCGAATCTGACGGTTGCGGAGGAATACTCGATTCAAAATACGTCGCAGCCTCCCCAAGCGTACTTTCGGTCGGATGGCAACTTTGAGTTTGTGATACCGGAGTATGCGAAATTGCAGCAGATTGCGGCTTCGGGGCCCACCGGCATGCCGGTGGTGCAGGCGCCGATTGACGAGAAAAGAGGGAAGTACGCAATCGCGTACGCAATGCGGCCCGGGCAGAACACCGTACGCTATTCGTACGAAGTGCCCTATCCCGGGGACACCACCACCGTGAAGGTGGCGACGATATATCCCTCTGTGCGCCTTCTGGTAGTGGCTTCTCCGTCGATGCAGATCAACGGCGAAGGTTTGCAGAGCAGCGGCCAAGAGCAGGGCATGAGCGTGTATGGCCGCGAGAATGTCCCGGCCAACAACGTGATGGCCGTGAACGTCTCCGGCACAGCGCCGCCGTTGCAGTCCGGAGGCTCCGAGTCCAGTGATGGGCAAGGCGCTCAGGGCACGCTGGAGCAATCCGCGCCGCCTACCGCAAGCGTGCAGTCAATACCCGGGCGGCTGGATGTACTCAAGTGGCCGCTGATTGCGGGCTTCGGAGTAATTTTTGCGCTGGGTGCGAGGCTCTTGGCGCGCAAGCCGGTTGTGGCCGTCGCTGGCGGTCTGCCCGCGACGAGCGGTGTGGCGCCTGCCGCGGCGCCGTCTGCGGCACTCTCGCAAGTGGATGCAGGGGTGGGAACGAGCCTCGACGCGCTGAAGGATCAAATGTTTCGCCTGGAGCTGCGGCGACAGGCGGGCACTATTTCCGAAGAGGAGTACGCACGGGAACGCGCGCGCGCGGAAAAGGTGTTGCGCGATTTGGTTCGAGGCTGAGCGTGCGTTCACGATGCGCAAGGCACGCGGGTGAGGGCGCACGGTGACGCAGGCGGAAACGCGTCGCATCGGCCTTCGCTTCGAAAATATCGACAAAAGATACGGCGGGCTTTATGCGCTGCGACGGGTTTCGCTGGAAGTTGCACCCGGCGAGTGCGTAGCGTTGGCGGGGCGCAACGGCTCCGGCAAGACAACATTGCTGCGCATTGCGGCGCAGTTGGTGCGTCCTTCGGCGGGGAAGCTGACATTCTCACCTGCGCAAACAGTAGCGGGGCCGGCCACGAAAGAGACCGGGTTTGTGGCGCACGCTACGATGGTTTACGACGAGCTTACCGCCGAGGAGAACTTGCTGCTGTTCGCTCGGTTGCTGGAAATCTCGGAACCTGCGAAACGAGTCGAGTTGCTGTTGGGCGATGTCGGCTTGTTCGAGCGGCGTGATTCCCTGGTGCGCACGTTTTCGCGCGGAATGCGCCAGCGCGTGGCCATTGCACGCGCCCTGCTTCATGAGCCTTCCGTTTTGCTTCTCGATGAACCGGGCACGGGCCTCGATCCACAGGGAGTGAGCTGGCTGGCGGATACGCTGCGGCGTCTGCGCGACGCCGGTTCGACCATCCTGATGAGCCTTCACGGTGAATCGGAAATTTCCGCGCTGGCCACGCGCGCGATCCGCCTGGATGCAGGCGCCGTGGTTGCCGACACGCGAACGGGCGCAAGCTTGCGGTCGATCCTGACGTTTGCGAATGCCTAGATGAGCCTGCTCTCGAACACCACGGTGCTGCTCGGCAAAGAGCTGCGCACGGAGTTTCGTTCGCGCGAGCTGCTGACCACGACGGTGGTCTTCATCCTGATGGTCGTGGTGCTGTTCAGCTTTACGTTTGACCCCACCCGGGAAGAGTCGCGGCGCTTCGGGCCGGGGCTGCTGTGGATGGCATTCCTTTTCGCGGCGTCCCTCATGCTGCAGCCGGGTTTTTTGCGTGAGCAAACCAACGATACGCTCAGCGCGTTGCGTCTTTCCGTTTCGGATCCCTTTGCGATTTTTCTATCAAAGCTTTGCGCCAATACGCTTTTCCTGTTGATCACGGAATTGTTGATGCTCCCGATTTTCGCGGTGCTCTACAACGTTCCGCTGCTTGGGGTTGTGCCGCAGCTTGCGCTGGTGCTGTTCCTGGGTAGCCTGGGGCTTTCGGTGACAGGCACGACGTTGTCCGCGATCTCCGCGCAGGCGCGTATGCGCGAGCTGCTGCTGCCGCTGCTTTTGCTGCCGCTGCTGACGCCGTTGCTCATTGCCAGCACGGAGGCGACGGCCGCGCTTTTCGCGGAGGAGCCGGTGCTGCGCTGGGACTGGCTGGCGTTCCTGATTGCGTTTGACATCATTTTTTTGACGGCGGTATGGCTTTTCGGGGAATATCTCCTGGAAGAATAAGCCCCATGAGTTTGGCGGAGGTGGTGCCCCCTCCCCCCGGTTTTCGGAATCTGTGTGATAACAAAGGGTTTGTGGGCAAGACGATTTGGATCTGTTCATAACAAAGGACTTGGGAACATCCAAATGAGCGCAATGACACGGGCCAAGCGAGAGCAGTCATGACGGCAAAGCTTCTCAGTGCGGCGGCGGTGGTATTTCTGTTGAGCGCCTCGGCGTATGGCGCTTTCTTTTTGGCGCCGAACGAATTGACCATGGGGTTCGTGCAGCGAATCTTTTATCTGCATGCGCCGTGCGGGATGACCGCGCTGGCCGCCTTTATGGTGGCCTTTGTAGGCAATTTGGGTTACCTGTTCAAGCGCGAAGCGAAATGGGATTGGCTGGGAGTATCCTCAGCCGAGGTTGGCTTGGCGTTCTGCACCGTGGTGCTGCTTACCGGGCCGATCTGGGCGAAGCCGGCTTGGGGCGTGTATTGGGCGTGGGACGCGCGCCTGACCTCGACGCTGGTGCTGTGGCTGCTCTATCTTTCGTATCTGATTTTGCGAACGATGGTCGATGACCCCGACCGGCGCGCGCTGATCAGTTCGTTTTACGGCGTGTTTATTTTCCTCGATGTTCCGTTGGTTTATGGATCGATTTGGTGGTGGCGCACGCAGCATCCGCAGCCGGTGGTGTTCACCTCCGGCGGGATGACTCCCGAGATGCGCAAGATTTTCTATCTGTCGTGGCTGAGCCTGACGGCCTTGATGATTTTGTTGATCCGGCAGCGCTACGAGCTGGAAAGCGTACGAGCGGAAGCGCAAATTGTGGCGCGAGAAGCGGAGGCAGCGTGAAAAATATCGGCAGCGTTATGGTGGCGTACATGATTGGCTGGGGCGTGTTCTTCGTTTATTTCGTGAGCGTGGCGCGCCGCACCGCCGACCTGCGCAAGGACGTGGAGCGGCTGAAGGAAACGTTGACGCGAGGGAAATAGCTTGGCAGGGAAGAAGCGCGTCGGAATCGTGCTGTTTCAGCTTGGCGGGCCGGATTCGCTGGACGCTGTCGAGCCCTTTCTGCTGAATTTGTTTCTCGATCCGGACATTATTCCGTTGGGGCCACTGGGAATTCTGCGCGGGCCGATTGCGAAGTTGATTTCCTCGCGGCGCTCGATTCCGGTTGCTGGCAAGTACGCGGAGATTGGCCGGCGGTCGCCGATTCGTTTGCTGACCGAGCGGCAAAGGGTGCGGCTGGTCGCGGCGTTGTCGCCGTACATCGATGCGGTTGCTGTGACCGCGATGCGCTATTGGCACCCGCTGAGCGCGGAAGCCGCTGCGACGCTGCGCAAGGCGGAGCCGCTCGATGACATCGTGCTGCTGCCGCTCTATCCGCACTTTTCGTTTGCCACGACGCTGAGCAGCTTGAAGGAATGGCGGCGCGTGTATGGTCCCCCGAACGGGCGCGCCAAAGAACACACCGTCGGGCAATTTTACGATCATCCGCTGTACATTCAGGCGGTGGCGCAGCGAATTGGCTCGGTGCTGCGGCAATTTCCGGATAGCTCGCGCATCCATCTGGTGTTCAGCGCGCACGGCTTGCCGATGAGCCTGGTGGAGAAGGGCGACCCGTACCCCAAGCAAATCGAAACGACGGTGCGGCTGGTATGCGAGTTGGGCGCGCGGCAGTATGCGGGGTGGCCGCGGACGGATCTGCTGTGCTATCAGAGCCGCGTGGGACCGGCGAAATGGCTGCAGCCACCGCTGACTGGAACCATCGAGCGGTTGGGGCACGAAGGCGTCAAGGAAGTGCTGGTCGTGCCTATTTCTTTTGTCACCGAGCACATTGAAACTTTGCATGAAATTAATATCGAGGCTCGCATCGAAGCCAAGGGTGTTGGCATCGAAACCTTCAGGATGATGCCGGCGGTGGGGGATTCGCCCCTTTTCATCGCGGCACTGAAAGATTTGGTGCTGCGCGCCGTAGGAATGGAACAAGCGCCCGCGGCTGTGCCCGCCGGACAATTGGCGAGCTCTTCCGGCACAAGTATTGGATGAAAGACTTCCAGCACAGAGGCGCAGAGAGCACAGAAAGGCAAGCGGAGAAGGCGATCTGCGGCGCCATTGCGGCTTGACGGCAAAAGAGTTGAAGCTGCGCTATAATCCGCAGCGAGATTTCGCCGAATGACCACCACGTATAGCCTGGGCACGCACCGCTTCGCGGTATTCCTGGCCATCTGCACGTTTATTCTGCTGATTGCGGGAGCGTTGGTCACATCGAAGGACGCTGCGCTTTCCGTGCCGGATTGGCCGCTGTCGTACGGGACGCTTACGCCGCCGATGGTGGGAGGCATCGTCTACGAGCACACGCATCGCGTAATTGCCGCTGTGGTAGGTCTGTTGACGATTGTGCTTGCGGTCCTGCTCTGGCGCAAAGACCAGCGCCGCTGGGTCCGCAACCTTGGCTTCGCGGCGATTGGGGCGGTAGTTGCGCAGGGCATCCTGGGTGGGCTTACCGTGCTGCTGTATCTGCACTATGGAATACCGGTGGCGCACGCCTGCCTGGCGCAAATTTTCTTTGGCACGGTGGTGAGCATCGCTGTATTCACCAGCCGCTGGTGGATTTCGGAGCCTCCGCAAATCGAGGATCGCGGTTCGCCTTCGATTCATACAATTGCGACGCTCAATGCAGCGGTGATTTTTCTGCAAGTGGTGCTGGGCGCGGGATTCCGGCACCAGGATATTCCCGTTTGGCCGCACGTGGCCGGAGCGATGGTTGTTTTGGGCACGGTGACTTGGACGGCGGCCACGCTGCGCAAACGCTTCGGGCAATCAAAGGAAATCTCGAAGGCGCGTACGTCGCTGCACGCGATTTTTGGCTTGCAGTTCCTGCTCGGATTTCTGGCGTGGTGGTCGCGGTTGTCGACGGCGAACGCGCCGCAACCGATGCCCGTCATGGTGACGTTCACGGTGATTCACACCGTGGTTGGAGCACTGCTTTTCGCGCTTTCCGTTGTCATCGTGCTGATTTGCTATCGATTGGTGCCGCGGAGAAGGGAAGTCGCGGCGGCGGCACCGAGCCAGGTGGCGGCGCGATGAGCACGCTGCGCACCGCGGAGCTGACCTTGGCGTCGCGGGCGAACGCGTACGTGGCGCTGACGAAGCCGGACGTATCGTTCCTGGTCCTGATCACGACGGCAGCGGGCTACTACATGGGCGCGCGGGGACCGGTGAACTGGCTGCACATGATTCAGACGATTTTTGGCACCATGCTCATTGCCGCGGGCACAGCGGCGCTGAATCATTACATCGAGCGCGAGTCAGACGGCTACATGCGGCGGACGGCGTCGCGCCCGCTGCCGAGCGGCACGTTGCGGCCGCGCGAAGCGCTGATTTTTGGCGTGGCGTTGTCGGTGGCCGGTGCTCTTTATTTGTACTTTGCGATCGGCGTTTTGCCTGCGGTACTGGGGAGCGCGACCTGCCTGGCGTATTTGCTGGCCTACACACCGCTGAAGAAGCGCACCGTGTGGGCCACGTTTATCGGCGCGTTTCCGGGAGCCATTCCGCCCATGATTGGTTGGGTGGCGGCCAGCGGCAGGCTTGACCCAGGCGCTTGGCTGCTGTTCGCCATTCTTTTCTTCTGGCAGTTTCCGCACTTTTATTCCATCGCGTGGATGTATCGCGAAGACTACGCGCGCGCGGGCATACGCATGTTGCCGGTGATAGATCCGGAAGGAGTCCGCACGTTTCGGCAGATCATTTTTATGGCGGTGGGGCTGATTGGGGTGAGTCTCTTGCCCTCGATTGCCGGACTTACGGGAGTTTTCTACTTCTGCGGCGCTTTTTTGCTGAGTGTGTCTCTGCTACGCGTGTGTCTGTGGGCGGCACAGGCGAAGACCAACGCTCGCGCCAAGTGGCTGATGCACGCCACGGTGCTGCACATCCCGCTGCTGCTTGGCTTGATGATGTACGATAAAATCCCGCGCTGAAAGTTTTCCAGAGGGGCACTCGCGAATGTTTTCTCACGCAGCCTTGAACGCGTCGCTGAATGGTGTGAGCGCGGTGTTGCTCGCCGGGGGATATGCCGCCATCCGCAACCGGAAGATTGCCGTCCATAAAGCGTTCATGATCTCGGCGTTTGTGGTGTCCTCGGTATTCTTGGCTTCCTACCTCATTTACCATTATCGCGTGGGCCACGTCGTGTTTCACGGGCAGGGGTGGATTCGGCCGGTTTATTTTGTGCTCCTCACCACGCATACCATTCTTGCGGTGGTCATTGTGCCGATGATTTTGGTCACGCTGCGGCGCGCCTGGCTTAAACAGTTTGACCGCCACCGCATCATTGCGCGGTGGACGCTGCCGCTGTGGTTTTACGTCAGCGTGACGGGCGTTATCGTGTATCTGATGGTGTACCAGATTTACGCGGCCGTTTAGTTCAGGCCGTGGCGGCAATCGGAAGGGCAGAAATCACGGCGTCGGTAAATTCTTGTGTGGTTGCTCTGCCGCCCAGGTCGCGCGTGGCGTGCTTGCCCTCGCGGTAGACGCGTTCGAGGGCCGCTTCGATGCGACGGGCGGCGGGGCGCTCGCCGAGATGATCGAGCATCATGATGCCGCTCATCAGTAGCGCGGTGGGATTGGCCAGGCCTTTGCCGGCGATGTCCGGTGCGGTGCCGTGGACGGCCTCGAACATAGCCGATTCATCGCCGATGTTTCCGCTGGGTACCACGCCCAAGCCGCCCACCAAGCCCGCGGCCAAATCGCTCATCACGTCGCCGTATAGATTTGGAAGCAGGAGCATATCGAACTGCTGCGGGTTCAAGACCATTTGCATGCAGGCGTTGTCGACAATCAGTTCTTTGTATTCGATATCCTTATAGCGCTCTGCGACCGCGCGCACCGACTTCAGGAATAGGCCGTCGCTAAGCTTCATGATGTTTGCTTTGTGGATGGCGTGAATTTTTTTGCGGCCGCTTCTCTTGGCGTATTCAAAGGCGAAGCGCGCGATGCGCGTGGAGGCGCGTTCGGTGATAATTTTCAGGCTTTCGACCACGCCGGGAACCACTTCGTGCTCCAGGCCAGAGTATAGATCCTCGGTGTTTTCGCGCACCAGAACGATGTCTACATTTTCAAAACGCGATTTGACCCCCGGTAAGTTCTTGACGGGGCGCAGGTTGGCGTAGAGGTCGAGCGTTTTGCGCAGGGCCACGTTGACGCTGGGCGCTCCACCGGCAATGGCCGTAGCTGTGGGACCCTTCAGCGCGACGTGATTGCGCCGCACGGAGTCGATGGCGGCTTGATTGACGAGCTGCCCGGCTTCGGTGGCGCTGTCGGTGCGCGCGGCGAGCTCTTCCCACGCGATTTGCACTCCAGCGGCATCGATGATGCGACGGGTTGCCGCCGCGACTTCGGGGCCGATGCCTTCGCCGGGAATCACTGTGACTTTGTGACGCATGGCTGCATCGTATTGTATGCGAAGGGCAGATTGATGTCGAAAGGCGGCAACGCGGGGTTGCTCGAAAAGAACCGGCCCTTGTGCGGCTGAAATAAGGTTCTGCTATAATAGGCGTGTAGGATTGCTGGCGGCCTGGGGCCGCGAGCGGAGCGGAGGCGAAGGGAATTATGATCAGTTTGACGCCCGTTGCGAGTACCAAGGTGAAGGAAATCATGCAGATGCAGAGCCCGGTGCCTGTGGCGCTGCGCGTTGCGGTGGTTGGCGGCGGCTGCTCCGGTTTTCAATACCACATGGCGTTTGAAAATCAGACCAACGAAACCGACGAACTGCTGGATTTCGATGGGTTGAAAGTGGCGGTCGACCAGATGAGCTCGATGTACCTCGAAGGCGTAGAGATCGACTACATCGAGACGCTCGAGGGTGCGGGATTCAAGTTTAATAACCCCCACGTGAAGAGCACCTGTGGCTGTGGCAGCTCGTTCAGCGTATAAATTTTGACCGTCGGAGGCAGTTGCCTCCGGCCGAGGGATTTCCGGGCTCCTGGACACAACGTTCAGGAGCCTTTTTTATGGCAGCCAGCGCATCGGAATGGAACGCCAAATATCGGGCCGCGGCGGAAGAAGCGCCGGCGGAGCCCGCGGAGTTCGTGCGGGAGTTGTTGCCGCTGCTGCCGCTTGGTCCCGCACTGGACCTGGCTTGCGGCACGGGTCGACACACGTTGCTGCTCGCGTCGCGTCAACAGCCGGTGACCGCGGTGGATTCTTCCGATGTGGCGCTGGAGATTCTCGAGCGGCGAGCGGGTGCTTCGCATTGCGCGGTCACGCACATTGGGCGCGCGGCACAGGCCGTGAATCGGGCGCGTGGGATTCAAATCTGGCAAGCGGACCTCGAGGAAGTGAGCCTGCCGTCCCGAGCGTTTTCGCTGGTGGTTTGCGTGAATTACCTGCAGCGTGCGCTTTTCGCGCAGATCGAACGAGCCCTGGTTCCTGGCGGCGTACTGTTGTTCGAGACCTACACGGTTGCGCAGCTTGAGTTCGCGGGCGGGCCACGAAACCCAAAGTATCTTTTGGAATCAGGAGAGCTGAGGACTGCGTTTCCAGCGCTGCGCAGTTTGTTTTACCGGGAGTTGCGCGCCGGGAAGGGAATTGCTAGCTTGATCGCCCGAAAGGAGGCTTGACTTTCTTGGAGTGCGGCGGGCTTGCCGCCGCTTTTGCCATCAAGCTACGTAGCTGACGATGCGAGAGCTGGGCTAGCAGCGTAAAAGCGGTAGCAAGACTACCGCACTCCAAATTGAGAGCGCGGAGCGTTGCGGTGCGGTTGCAATCTTGACGATGCGACCGTATTCTAAAGTGCCGGCATGAAGATAGCCCTCGCGCAGTTTAATCCCACGATTGGCGATTTCGCGGGCAATTCCGCGCGCATTTTGAAGTTGGCGGAGCAAGCGCAAGCCCGTGGCGCCAAGCTGGCCGTTTTTTCCGAGCTCTGCTTGTGCGGCTACCTACCTCTGGACCTGCTGGAACGCCCCGCGTTTATCGACCGCAACCTTAAGGAATTGAAGGCCTTGGCAGGGAAGTTGGCGCTGCCGGCGATCGTCGGCTACGCCGGTAGAGTCAAAAACGGATCGGGAAAATCGATTGCCAACAAAGCGGCGTTGCTGTGCGGGGGCCGCATCGTCTTTGAGCAGAGCAAGATGCTGCTGCCGACGTATGACGTCTTCGACGAGTCGCGTTACTTTCAGCCGGCGGAAAAGCAATCCACCTACGGTTTTGGCAACGAACTGTTGGGCATTACGATTTGCGAGGACGTCTGGAACGACAAGAACTTCTGGGCCAATTTGCGCTACGAGCGCGATCCAGTAACGGAACTAATCGCGCAGGGAACCAGCCTTTTGCTGAATATTTCCGCGTCTCCCTACACCATCAACAAACGCAGGCTGCGGCTGGAGATGCTGCGCTCCATCGCCATGACCCACAAACGTCCGGTGATTTATGTGAATCAAGTAGGCGGCGACGACAGCTTGATTTTTGACGGCGCGAGCATGGCTGTAACCGCGGATGGCAGGGTTGCCGCGCAGGCGCTGGCGTTCGAGGAGGATCTGGTCCTCTTCGATACCGAAACCGGGGAAGGCGAATTCCATCCGCAGCCACCGGAAGAGATTGAATACGCCTATCGCGCCCTGATCGTTGGCACGCGCGATTATGTTTCCAAATGCGGATTCAAGAAAGTGCTGGTCGGGCTGAGCGGCGGCATCGATTCCGCGGTTGTCGCGTCGATTGCCGTGGACGCTCTTGGCGGCGAAAACGTGCAAGGCGTCTCCATGCCGGGGCCGTTTTCGAGCGACGGCAGCAAGCGGGATGCAAAAGCGCTGGCGCAGAACCTCGGCATAAGTATGGTTACCATTCCGATTACCGAGGTGTTCGAGTCGTACGTGGAGGCGCTCGCTCCGGCGTTCGGCAATCGCGCCCTGGATGTGACGGAAGAGAACATTCAAGCACGCGTCCGCGGGAATTACTTGATGGCGCTCTCCAACAAGTTTGGTTCGATGCTGCTCAGCACGGGAAACAAATCGGAGCTGGCGGTGGGCTACTGCACGCTGTACGGAGATATGGCCGGCGGACTCGCGGTTATCTCGGATGTGCCCAAGCTGATGGTGTACGAGTTGGCGCACTGGATCAATCGCGAAAGGGAACTGATTCCCGCTTCGACGGTCGAGAAGGCGCCTTCGGCCGAGCTGCGCCCGAACCAGAAGGACGAGGACAGCTTGCCGCCTTACGACGTGCTGGACCGCATCCTCAAGGCGTACATTGAGGATTTGCGCAGTCCGCAGGAGATTGCTGATAAGTACGGCTTCGAGTTGAAGCTGGTACGCGACATTGCGCTGCTGGTTGACCGCAACGAATACAAACGCAAGCAGGCCGCGCCGGGGCTGAAGATCACGTCGCGTGCGTTTGGATTTGGGCGGCCGTTTCCTATTGCGCAGCGGTTTATTCCGTGAACATTTCCCAGTTGCGGGAAAAGGTCGACGTGAAAAGATTTAACACAGAGTGCGCGGAGGAAACCGCACAGGGGCCGCGGAGAAGAGTTTGGATCTCCGCGCTCGCCACCGTGTTGACCCTGGCCTGCGTGCCTGGGTCCGTTACCGGACAGACTTCCGCACCGGCGGCGTCGACCAGTAAAACTTCTGCGGGAGCGCCGCCCACGGCGCTGCAGAAAAGCGTTGAGGCGTACTTGCGGAATCTTTACGCCTTTGGGCCCAATGTGCAGCTCACCGTCTCCGTTCCGAAGGAGAGCGAAGTGCCGGGCCTGCTGGAGACCACGGTCGACTTAAAGGACGGCGAGAATTCGCAGTCGGCGAAGTTCTATCTGAGCAAGGACGGCAAGTATCTGGTGCGCGGGGAAATATCGGACCTGTCGAAGGATCCGCTGGCGGAAACGCGAGCGCGCATTCAGATGAGCGATGCGCCATCGCTCGGCGACCCTAAGGCGCCGGTCACGTTAGTGGAGTTCTCGGACTTCGAGTGCCCGGTCTGCCGCAGCCTGCACGATGTCTTGCGCGGGATGCTGCCGAACTATCCCCAGGTTCGGGTCGTCTTCAAGGATTTCCCGCTCGAGTCGCTGCACCCCTGGGCCCGGACGGCTGCGCTGGCGGGTCGCTGCGCTTACCAGGAAGACTCGAAGGCGTTCTGGAGGGTCTACGACGCGATTTATGACCAGCAAGAGGTTATATCCGCGGCGAACGCCTGGACTAAGATGGCGGATTTTGCCGCTGCGGCTGGCCTAAACCCGGGTACGTTTAAGGCCTGCATGGCCAGCCCGGAAGCGGCGGCTGCGGTGGACGCTAGCCGGGCCAACGGCCAACAACTCGAGGTCGGTAGCACGCCGACCGTCTTTGTGAACGGGCGCCGCTTGGTGGGCGGCGATCCAAAACTGCTCGAGCAGTACATTAAATACGAACTCGCACAGCAGAAAGTCGCGAAAAACTAGCGCCGCCGGTTCACCGGTTCAAACTTCATTTCGGGGCTCGCCTCGGCACAGAACGGGTCTGCGGCGGGGCATAGGGCCCCGAGTCTTGTCAAATCCTTTGTGTGGGAGTCTGTGGAAGGTGGGTTGCGGCAGATTTTGTAGTTAACATAATATAACTTATACGACGCAGTGCCAAGCGTTTTCTTTGCGATTTCCACAGCTTTTTGGCCTTGCGGGATCCCGGACCTGGATCTAGGCGGTAGCGGAGGCATGGCAAAAATTCGCGGCTTAGAAGCAAAAAACGCCCCGAATTGTCGGGGCGTGGTTTTCTATAAGAGGGAGTGTACACCGATTTCCAGTTTTTTTTCAAGAGAAATTTTCAACTTTTTTTATTTTTTCTTGAACTCGTTTATTTTCAGGAGCATAGTTGCGCAATTCCCATCCCAATTCGTCCTTGCGCGGCCTGGCCTCGCGCCGGCTCCCGTGCAAATCAAGGAGGACTCATGCCGCATTATCTCAGTCAAGTGAGCTACACGCCGGAAGCTTGGGCGCGGCTCGTTGCCAATCCACAGGACCGTATCGAAGCGGTGCGCGTGCCGATCGAAAAGCTCGGCGGGCGCATCCACAACGCGTTTTTCGCCTTTGGCGAATACGATGTCGTGCTCATCACCGAAATGCCCGATAACGTCAGTGCCGCGGCGATCGCCATTGCCTTCGCGGCGGGCGGTTCCGTGAAAAGCGAGAAGACCACGCCGCTGATGACCACCGCGGAAGCGCTGGAGGCCATCAAAAAGGCCGGATCGACCGGATATCGCTCGCTCACCGCGGGCACCAGTGCCGGTGCTGCGCGCCCCTAAACTTGCTGGCTCGACGGGCGCAGCCTGCCTCGCCCCCAGGCAGGCTGCACCGCCTAACCTTCAACGATCAAGCAGTCGCCAGCGGTTCCGGGAATCTCTTGGGACGGACAAATGATTTCTGGCGCGCACGTAATTATCTACAGCAAAAATGCCGACGCGGACCGCGCATTTTTCCGCGACGTCCTGGGGTTCAAGTCCGTGGATGCGGGGCACGGCTGGCTGATCTTCGCGCTGCCGCCGGCCGAAGCCGCATTCCACCCGGGCGATAAGAATAGTGTCCACGAACTCTATTTTATGTGCGACGATCTGAAATCCGAAATGGCTGCGCTGGCGAAGAAGAACGTTACGTGCTCTGAAATTCAGGAAGAACGATGGGGTTCCATTACAAAGATGCGCCTTCCCGGCGGCGGCGACGTCCACCTGTATCAACCGAAGCATCCCAAGGCTTTAGGCTTGAAATGAACGCCCGTTCCCTGTTCGCAATACGTAAGAGCAATCAAGCTGACGGGTTCGCGCCCTTTGGGAGGACACGTTGACACATTTGCTCCAGAAAGTAAGTCTGCTGATGGTCGCGCTTGTAATGGGCGGTACGGCGTTGCATCAAAGCCCCGTACAGAACCAGCGGCCGGACCAGACGCTGCCGCTGGTCGACCAATTTGCGCAAGAGAATCCAACGGCCGCCGAGCTTAGGACCGTAGCTTCGGCTCTGCTCCTCAATTTTCGATTTGAGGAATACGAATTTCGCTCCGCTGCCGAGGCCATGCCAGCGGAAAAATACGGATACCGGCCAGCACAGGGTGATTATGGCGGCGTTTATGCTGGTTACGGTCCGAAAGAACTACGCACGTTTGGCGAGCAAGTGAAGCATGTGGCCTGCTCAAACTTCGCGTTCGCGGCGGAGCTGGACGGCAAAACGCCGCCGGCAGGCTGCGACACAGGTGGTCCGAGTCCTGCGAAAACCCGCGACGAACTAATCGTCTATCTTCGCGATTCGTTCAAAACACTGGACAAATCGCTAGGCGCGATCACCAAGGAAAATATGTTTCAGCCAATTAATATGTTTCAGCCAATCGTAGGGCACTACGCGGGACCGAACACGCGGCTCGGACTGGCCACGGTTTGCATTTCGCACGTCGCGGATCATTACGGCCAGCTTGTGCTATACATGCGGCTCAACGGTATCGTGCCGCCGGCCAGTCGGCCTAATCCGCCGGGGCTGAAGGATTGAGCGTGTTGCGACAGAATTTGTGAGACGAAATCGGAGGAGACGAACATGAAGCGGACGCTATACATCGCGAGCGGCATTTCTGTGCTGTTCACCACGCTAGCCTTCGGCCACATCATGGTCCACGACACGGCGCACATCATGAGCCATCATGACGGGAGCGCCGTGTTCCTCATCGCGCACACGATTCTGGCGGTCGCGTTTGGCGTTCTCTCGCTGATCGGCGCGTATTTTCTCCTGACCGGCTGGCGCCGGCAAAGCTCCAACTGAGCGCAGGGCCACTCAACGGCAAAACGTTCGACAGGCGCGACTTGGGCTACAATCTTTGCGTGCGAACTCACGCATTCCTGCCGCGGCTCACGGGCATCCGCTTGCATCCGATCAAGTCGCTCGATCCTGTATCGGTGCGCGAGGCGCGCATCGGTCCTGGCGGTGGCCTCGAGCACGACCGGGCATGGGCGCTCTTTTCCGTTGACGGCCGCTGGGTCAATGGCAAACGCACCGCCGCGATGCACTTGATCCGCGCAACCTACGCGCCGGATCTCAGCTCCGTCACGCTCGCGGTTCCGGGCGATCGCCGCAACATTCCCGCACGCACGTTTCCCTTCCCTGGCGGCGCCGAGGATGCCGCCGAATGGTTCAGCGTCTACTTCGAGCAGCAAATCCTGGTGCGCCACGCGCCCGAAGGTTTTCCCGACGATACCATCGCCAACGGCCCGACCATTATTTCCACCGCGTCGCTGCAATCCGTGGCCGGCTGGTTTCCCGGCTTGACGCTCGACGCCGTGCGCCAACGTTTTCGCACCACGCTCGAAATCGATAGCGCCGACGCCGTTGCGAATGCGGCGAGCGCAAACGGGCACTTGCCCGCGTTCTGGGAAGATCAGCTCTACGGCGAAGACGAACGCAGCGTGGTTCGCTTCCGCATCGGCGAGGTCCACTTCGAGGGCAGCAACCCGTGCGCCCGCTGCCCCGTTCCCACGCGCGACCCGCAAACTGGCGCCGACCTCGTTGGCTTCCAAAAACGCTTCAGCGACCTGCGCCGCGAAACTCTGCCGCCCCGGGCCCACGCCGCCCGCTTCGACCATTTTTATCGCCTAGCCACAAACACCCGCGTCGCCCCCACCGAAACCGGCAAGCCCCTCCGCCTCGGCGACGCGCTGACCTTAGTTTGAGAGGGCACCGGTTCCGGCGAGCATTGGAAGCGCTCTAGACCAATCTAGATTCATCTAGATACGATAAAGAATTATGATAGAATATTCTTCGGCAGAGGGATGGCTATGGCCAAGAGCGCTACTGTAAAGATCGGTCCAGAAATCGACAAGAAACTCTACGCCAAATTTTCCAAAGTGGCGGCAGAAAACGGCCAATCCGTGCGCTTCGTGCTCGAGCGTGCCATGGAGAATTATGTGCAACTCGTTGCTCCGTCTCAGAGCGCCGTCCGGCCGGAAGCCATGGCTCATTTTCGCCGCTCCACCGACAAGAACCGGAAACTTCACGAACTTCTGGCTAAGAGCTAGATGCCAGGACGCGTTTACCCGACCGTTGCGGAAGCTAAAGAGTTCCACAAGCAATTGATTGACGAGTTTGGCGGCATTCATGGGTTGCTCGATGAGGGCCGGCTTGAGGCCGCCGTGCTCCGCCCGCAGACGGGCTACTACGCTACCTTGGCCGAAGAAGCAGCGGCCCTGATGGAATCGCTGGCCAACAACCACGCATTCCTTGATGGAAACAAGCGAACCAGCTTTGCTGTCACGGATACGTTTCTCAGACTAAATGGCTCTTGCTTAGAAGTAGACCCGTTGGATGCCTACAAGTTCATGACCGAAGCGATCAGCAAGAGTGAATTTCGCTTCGAGCGGATCCGCGACTGGATTTCTTCACACGCCAAACCTCTGCGCTAGGCTGCATTCACAAAATATTTCCTTGGCGGGAACATGCCCCGGTGCAGGAGCTCTTTGCCGACGCGGCGGCGCACTTCTTCCGACCAGTTCACCCAGCTTTGCTCGCTGAGGCCGAGAAAACGGCGCGCGTTCTCGTAGGGCGCCAGGCCCAAGTAGTACAGCCGGAACAGCACCATTCGTGACGCGCAGTCCGGCCCCTCGAGAGCGGCCTGGCCGGCCAGTGCGAAGTCCGCCACCCACTCAGCAAGCCGCGGACGAAAATCCGGCCGCCACAAAAATTTTGTGGCTTCCTTCCAGTCCATCGCGGACATGCCGCGCTTGGCCTCCAGCACCTCGCGCGCACCGCGATACACTTCCCAACAAACATCGAACGCCAGCTCCGGCTTGACGCTCATTGCCGTCTCCGCCGACGCGATTCCTGGCGCTTGCCGGCAAACGCGCGGCGCGGCGTCAACCGGTACTCCCACACCACAAAGTGTTCTTCGCTGCTCACCACCTCCGGCTTGCGCACCCGTTTTTCCAGGACGAATCCGCCGCACCTCGCCTTGCGCAGATGCCGCAACTGCGCCGAGATGCTGGTTTCACCGTAGTGTGTCAGCCTAGCCAGCTCGCGCAGCGTCATCCATGCGCCGTACTTCCCCGCCGTCAGCATGACGTCGCGCAATACATCGCGCTGCGTTGGCAGAATGCGGCGCACCGTTTGCGTCCCCCGTGTTCTCCCCATACCCTCGCCTCCTTCCGGCTTTCATTTCTCCCGAGCAGGAAATTCCTCGCGCGGTACGGATCGCTCCGTTTCGTCAGCGCTCGCTTCCTCGGCGCGGTTTTTTTCGCTCGCCTCTTCCGATGCCGTCCGCTCTGGATCTTCGTAGTCGCCCGAGCACGCGCTGCAAGCGCGAAGGCCAGCCGATGGCGATGCGGCTGGAGGGATCACGGCGTCCCCAGTCCAGAACTTGTGAAGCCGCTTGGCTCGCAATTCCGAGCAAAAGATTTGCGCACTTTTCCACAATGTTTACGTACGTGGGTACTATTGACTGTAGTAACTATACTGGTAATTTCGCAGTGTTTTTCGTGGAGGTCGTCGTGAGCACTGGTAAAACCGAGCCGCCCTGGGAGTTTCTTCTCTCCGCTTCCCGCAATTCCCTGCAAAGCTATGAGCTTTCGCGGCTTAGCCACGCGGCCAATCTCCGCAAAGAGATCACGCAACTGCTGGATTGCTGGCTGGAAGAAAGTTCCGCGGCTATGCTGGCGCGCTGGTTGATGGAGCAGCGCGAGCATGCGGCCACGCGCGAGCAGTGCGAACGCCCGTCGGCTCCGGTGGGCAACCATGAACCCACGCCGGCCTGCGATGCGCGGGGCAATGCCGCACACTCCGTGTCCTATAATTTTTTCGCGGATCGAGCGGGCGCGCAGCCCGGATTTCGCGCCCGCCCGTGAGCGGCAGTGCAAAAAATGGCCCGAAAAGGCAGTTTTGCGGCCGCTTCCCGCGGGCAACGCGGATTCGCCGAGGCCACGCCGAGGTGTGCGATCGACCGTCGCGCCAAGCTGGCGCAAAACCCGCGACGCCAACCGCCCAGCCATGCCGCCGCACCCGCGCGCCTCAACATCGCACTCATCCGCCGCTCCACGCATCGCCGCCTCCAGCCAGCCCAAGCGTTACGTCTAAGCAGCGTTGTATTTTTTAGAAGACAGGGATTTGCAAGACGCGAACTTCTTCGCGCGCATCTGAGCAAACGCAGCTCGACTCCAGCGAGCCCAACTCATTCTTTGCAGATTATTTTTACCGGAAATTACCGAGCCGAAGCGGTTGCGGCCGCTCCTTTTTCGAGAAGCTGCTCTTTGCGATAGACCAGCGAATTGATGTCGTAGGTGGCGAGCTCAAACCCATGGCCGTGCGTGATCGCATCCGTGGGGCACGCCTCCACGCAATAACCGCAGAAAATACAGCGCGAATAATCGATGTTGTACACGCTGGCATAACGCTCCCCCGCCGAAATGCGCTTCGCGTCCGTATTTTCCGCGGCCTCGATATAAATACAATTTGCCGGGCACGCCGCCGCACACAGGAAGCACCCTACGCACTTTTCCAGGCCGCTTTCGTCGCGGTGCAGCACGTGAATCCCGCGATAGCGCGGCTGAAAATGCACCGGCTCGTGCGGATAATTCTCGGTGACCGTCTTCCGAAAGATATTTCGGAAGGTCACGCTGAATCCTTGCGCGAGCGTGCTGAACGTCTCGGCAACCTCACGGATGATGTTTGCCATGTCAGGAGTTTAACAAACCTAGCTGGAGCCCGGCAAACTGTGTGCCAACCCGTGAACAACCCTCAGTCAAATTGACGGAATACCTCTCGCGCTGCGAAAGTGAGCTATGCAAGTCCGGCCTGCTACGTTACCTGCCGACGGCGATTTCGTTTGGGCGATTCTGGAACCTACGATCCGCGCCAGCGAGACATACACGCTGCCGCGAGAGATGTCGCGCAGCGAAGCCCTCGACTACTGGTTTGCTCCGCGGCACGAAGTCTTCGTTGCGGAAGAGAACGCCCGAATTCTCGGCACGTATTTTCTGCAGCCGAACCAGCAAGGCGGCGGCTCGCACGTAGCCAACTGCGGCTACATAACCGCTCCCTGGGCCACCGGGCGAGGTGTGGCGCGCGCGATGTGCGCGCATTCCCTCGATCGCGCGCGCGCACGCGGCTTCAAGGCCATGCAATTCAATTTTGTCGTGAGTACGAACGAACGCGCCGTGGCGCTCTGGCAAAGCTTCGGCTTCGAAATTGTCGGGCGTCTTCCCGGCGCGTTCCATCACCCGGCCGCGGGCTTTGTCGACGCTCTCGTGATGCATCGATCTTTGCTCTGAGCCTCAGTGCGACTCCGCCGTCATGCGCTTCCAGTACAGCGCCTCGATAATCTGTTTTCCGTGGAACCGGCCGTTCTCGATGAAAATCTCTCCCGTGTGCCGCCCGCCGATCACGACGCCCGCCAGGTGAATTCCCGGAACGTTGCTCTCCAGCGTATTGGGATCCAAGGCAGGCTTGCACGTAACGGGATCGAGATGCACTCCCAGGCTTTGAATGAACTGAAAGTCGGGGTGGTATCCGGTCAGGGCGAATACTTGCTTCGCGGAGAGCCGCTTTTCACCCCCGTTGTTGTTGACGATTACTTCCTGCGGAGTGATCTCCTTCACTCGCGTCTCAAGAAGCGCCTGAATCTGCCCGGCCTTGATCCTGTTTTCGATGTCGGGCTTCACCCAATACTTGATGCTCTGCCCGAGATGCGCGCCGCGGTGCACCAATGTCACCTTCGCCCCGTTTCGATACAGGTCCAGCGCCGCTTCCGCCGCAGAGTTTTTGCCACCGACGACCACGACATCTTGGTTCCAGAACGCATGAGGCTCCGTGTAGTAATGCGAAACGTGCGGCAGATCTTCGCCTGGGACGTTCAGTCTGTTAGGCAAGTCGTAGTAGCCGGTGGCCACAACAATTTTCCGGCTTCGATAACTCTGCGGGGCACCTTCCTCGGCCCGCGTATGAACCGTGAAATTTCCGTCGCTTCCCTCGACCCGCAGCACCAACTCAAATAACCGCAGCTCTAGTTCGTAATGCTCCGCGGCCTTGCGGTAATACTTCAGCGCCTCGACGCGCCCAGGCTTTTCTGCGGGGCTGACCAGCGGCAAATCGCCGATTTCCAGCAACTCCGGGGTGGTGAAGAACACCATGTTGACGGGATAGTGGTAAATCGAATTGCACAAGCAGCCTTTGTCGATGACCAAGGCGCGCATCCCGGCGCGTTTCGCTTCGATGGCCGTCGCCAAGCCGGTTGGTCCTGCGCCGATGCAGATAACGTCGTAGTCCGCCATGCCATTTTCAGTTTGCCGGGAGCATCGCCGAATTGCAAACCACTCACCACGGGCTTACTGAGGAACTGCCTCTTCCAAAATGGACGTAAGCTCTCGCCTGAAGGTATCCAGCTCTTTCAAGCGTTCCGGCGTTGCATCGATTTCCCTTTTCTTCCACACGAAAACTTCGCCCTTTCCCCGCTTCAGTTTTACGCTGAGATTGCCCTCAACGATGTATGTGGGCGCAGCCAGTAAGCGCAGTCCGGCGTTAGTCACCGGAGTGAGGAGCGCCGCACATTCGCCGCGCCTCACGCAAAGCGCGCTTTCGTACGGAGGAATCGCGATCGGGCGAAATCCCGCCGCGAACAGCCGTTCCAGCGTCTTCATTTGCTGCGGAGTCAATTCCGGCATGGAGAGTGGCCAGCCACAGCTGCAAGGTGGCACAGCCATTTTTGGCTGCGCGGTTGCTAACTCAAGCGTCAAAGTCTCGGCAACTGAGACTACGCCGCGGTCGAATCTGCTTCCGAAGACGAGCCTTCCAACTGCGCCAGAATCTCGCGCAACGTCCCAATCAGCTCGTCGCGCGAAACATGGCTCTTCTTGAACTGAATCCGGAACCGGAATGCCTCATTCTCCGGCTCAAACTGAAAAATAAACGGCTGCGGCCGCTGCGGTCCGGTCTGCTCTTCCCGGCGCTCGCGGCGCGCTTCATCCCGCGTCAACCCGCCCTGCAGGATGCGATGCAGCATCTCCACCATTTTCTTTTCGGTGGGCTGCCGTGCAATCTGCAGCAGCAGTGACTTCGACGAAATCCCCTGCTCGATGCATTTCTTCCGCAGCGAGTCCGGGATATTGCGCAGCGAAAGCGTCTCGGTCACCGAAGAGCGCGCCCGGCCAATTTTCCGCGCCACGTCTTCGTGCGTGTACTCAAAATGCGTCGCGAGCCGATGCAATCCGTCGGCCTCCTCAAACGGTGTCAAATCTTTCCGCTGAATATTCTCGATGAGTCCGATCTCAAGCGTCTCCGCATCATCGGCGGTCTTCTCGATGCATGGAATTTCGCGCAGCCCCGCGGCCCGCGCCGCGTGATAGCGCCGTTCTCCCGAAATGATGTAATAGCAATCTTCGCGCGGCACAAAGCGCACCAGCAGCGGCTCCAGCACGCCTTTCTCACGCACCGAATCGGTCAAGTCCCGCAAATCGCCAATGGCTTTGCGCGGCTGATCCGGATTCGGGCGAATCTGCTCCACCGGAATCATCCGCCCGATGGCCGCTCCGCTATAACTTGTCAGTGACTCGACGTAGTGCGAGTCATGCCGCATCTTCAGCGTGACGGGTAACCCGGCTCTCTTCAACACGTTGGATAACCTCCGCAGCCAGCTTCTTGTATTCCGTTGCGCCGGGTGATTTCGGCGCGAACGTCAAAATCGTTTCTTTGTACGCGGGACTTTCTTCCAGCCGCACATTTTTGCTGATCTTGGTCTTGAACAGCACTTCGCCGAATACGGTGCGAATCTGCCCGTGTGTGTCCCGCGAAATATTCGTGCGCTTGTCGAAAAGCGTGATGACCACGCCAAGAACCTTCAAACCCGGATTGGGACGCGCGCGAATGCGCTCGTACGTCTCCAGCAAATCGTCCGTGCCCTCAATGGCAAAATACGCCGCTTGAATCGGCACCATCAAGTGCGTCGACGCCACCAGCGCGTTCACCGTCAAAATTCCCAGTGACGGCGGGGTATCCAGAATCACGTACTCATAATCCTTCAATATGGGAGCCAGCGCATCCTTTAATCGGTACGGCGCGTCGAACTGCCCTGCCAGCGCCTGTTCCAGTTTCGCCAACGCCAATCGTCCCGGCCCCAGAAACAGCATCGGATCTTTCGTCGGCTTCACCATCGCTGCCATCGACGCGCGGCTCTCGTTCAGCACCTCAAACATCGAGGTGGCAATCTCACCCATATCGTAAAACGCGATCGTCGAATTAGCTTGCGGATCGAGGTCGATGAGCAGGGTGCGTTTCCCACGATTGGCAATCGCGGCGGACAAATTTATCGCCGTGGTCGTCTTTCCCACGCCGCCTTTTTGATTCGCTATCGTGATGATGGCAGTCATAGGCTTCTGCCTCCGCCCAAGCCAGCAGGATAGGGCCGGCACCGTCCGGCAACCCGATTGCTATATGTAGGTGCGGCCCCCAGAAAACCCCCTAGACCTAGGGACACTCTACGTTTCTAACCCATTGCAAGGCAAGGAAAAAGTAGATCCCATCGATCTCTCTATCAGTGGAAAACTCCGCCCCCACAGCGCGGTTTCCCCGAGGCCACCAATCATAGGCGTCTGACTGCAGACCGGCGAGCGAGGTGTCCAAGCAATTAACCCTCCCCCATGCGATTGCTGCCGGCGATCGGATAGAGAGCGCATCATGCCAGCGCCGTGACTTCGTCGCGTTAGACGGAGCAGTCACTGTTTGACCGGACTAACGATGTGAGTCGCGCATGCTAAAATTCGGGTTGGGAGAAAATAGGTGCAAGCAGCTAGAAAGATTTCGCTATGGGTTGCGGGCGCAATGCTGTTCCTAATTTCGTCGAGCGGCGCCCCTACGCAATCGCGCGCGGTAACCTCGCAGCTGTCGGTCTCCCAAGAAAGCCAGGATCATCGTTTGCTGCTTTACAACACGCACACCGCTGAGCGGATTGAACTTGTTTACCGCCAGGGTGACCAGTACGTTCCGGGCGCGCTCGCCAAGCTCGATTATTTCCTGCGCGATCATCGCACCGGTGACGTTCGTCATTTCGATCCGCGCCTGTACGATATCCTCTCCGATCTTACGTCGTCGATCGGGAATCCTGGCGGCGAGATCGACATCACCTGCGGCTACCGCACCTCGTCGACCAACGAATCTCTTCGCGCCCACACCACCGGAGTCGCCAAGAACAGCCTGCACATTCAAGCGGAAGCGATCGATTTGCGCATGCCCGGCATCGATACGTTGAAGTTGCGCCAAGCGGCTCTCGCCCTGCGCCGCGGTGGGGTCGGCTACTATCCTCGCTCTGACTTCATCCACGTCGACGTCGGCCGCGTCCGCCAGTAGTGTTTCGACTGCCCTGCCAACCTGATCGCCGGCGATTAACTCGGATACGGATAACCTTTCTCAAGGACTTTCTCGAGCGCGGCGTCGTGCCCGTAGATGTCGTCGTAAAAGTGAACGATGCCATCCTCAGTCACGATCACGGTGGCATAAACGATCAAAACCGGAATCGGATGCGCAAGATTCACCTGCTGCGTCGCACTTCCATTCATGGCCGCTCGCACGCGCTCCCTGTTCCAGCCGGGATTATTGCGCAGCACCCAGACAGCCAGATCGGCGGGTATTTCCAGACGAATGCAGCCATGGCTGAAATCCCGCCGGGACTTCGAGAAGAATACCTGCTCGGGCGTGTCGTGAAAGTAGATGTCGTAGTTATTAGGGAAAATGAACTTTACGAGTCCGAGTGAGTTCTTCGGTCCCGGCGTCTGACGGATGAAAAGCTTGCCTGCGCGGAGTTGCTCGAGCACTTCGCTCGTCACTGTTCCCGACGTGACCACTTCCTGGCGGCTGTCCACCACTTCGAAGCTCTTCTTTGCCAAGTAGTCCGGATCGCGGGCGATGCGCGGAAGGAATTCACCTTTGGCGATGGAATAGGGAACACTCCAGTAAGGCCGGAATATGACATATTCCATGGTGTCGCTAAAAACTGGGGTATCGTGGCCGTAGGCTTTGCCTACAACTACGTTCATCTGCAAAGCGATTTTGAAGTTTTCGTCGTAGGCGCGCAGGTGAAACTCGGGGATGTTCGCGACGATGGGCGACTTTTCATAAGAAAGCGGCAACCACCGCCAGCGCTCGAGAGTGAGTTGCATCTGGCGCACGCGGCTGGTGAGAGGCACGTTGAGATCGGCCAATGTTTGCGCGTTGATGCGTCCATCGGGATCCCGGCCAAGCCGGCGCTGAAAATTCCTGACCGCGTCCGCTAGCGGACCTTGATACACCGTTCCATCGGCCGAAACATTCGCGTCGGCCGGAAGGTCACCCAGCAGCCGGAGCAAGCGGATTAATTGAGGGACGCCCGGATAGGAATCGCCCGCTGTGATCGTTTTTTGTGTGGCGGGAAGTTGGTTTCCGTCATACTCCTTTGCAAGCTCCAGGTAGGTGTGCAGGGCCTGCATCGTACGCCGGTAACCGGGATATGGCGGTTCCACTTGCGCCAGGACGGCGGCGACATCCGAAGCTTCCACAACATGGTCTTTGACGAATTCGGGCAAATCGTATTTCTTGGCCTCGACGTCAAGGCCAAAGTCAAAATGCTTCGGATTCACCTTGCCGATGTGAAGGTCCGAGATATATCTCATCACGCAGACGGTGAGCGCGGCATCGAATCGCACCGCATCCGCTTCTGATGATTGCGCCGCGGCGGGTTTGAGCTTCGCCAGCCGGTCGGCCCAACGCGGACCGTCATAATCCTCAGCCGACAATCCCTTTTGCTCCGCTTGCAACAGAAGCGTAATGACTTGCTGCGCCTGCGCGGTTGGCTTCCCTTCCCTGACCCACGGCAGGGAATTCCCGTATGACTCGTAAAATTTCTGCACGTGCTTGTCGTAATCGCTAAAATCGGGCCAGCGCAGGTCCGAGAGATTTCCCGCCTGGATGACGGCACGCAACGAAGCTTGGCCCTCTCCGCCGAGCTGTTGAGGCGGCGTGGCGAATTTCGCGGAAGCTTCTGATTGCGTACGCGCGCGTCTCGCCGAGACGATACCGTAACCCCACAATAATGCAACGGTGGCGACCGGCAACACTAACAGGCCCTTGGAAATCCGCCATTGCTTCACTGGATTCCTCCCCAGCGCCATTTCAATCCTCAAGCGCTAGCTACTCGTAAGCTTGAGATGCAGAGAGCCGCTATTATGGACTATTGGGATCCACGCCGCGGCAACGGGCGGGAAAAGGGGACCGAGCTTTAACTCCCACTAGCCCCTTTCTTCTGCCCCGCTTACAATTTCTAGGCTTGCCGCAAGTCTATGCTCTGCCTGCAAACACTTCGTGCCGAACTGCGCCCCACCCTGCGCCTCGCGCTGCCGCTCGTCCTCGCCGAGATCGGCTGGATGACCATGGGCATCGTCGACACCGTCATGGTCGGCCATTTGCCCGACAGCGCGAACTCCATCGGCGCCGTTAGCATCAGCTCCAGCATTTTCAATGTCGTCGCATTCTTCGGCGGCGGCGTGTTGATTGGCCTGGACACCCTGGTCGCCCAGGCCTTCGGCGCCGGCAAGCGCGAAGATTGCCACCGCTCTTTGGTGAACGGCATTTATCTCAGCGTGGTTATGACGCCGCTTCTTATGGCCCCGGTTTGGTTCTTTGGCCCGCTCCTGCAAGCGCTTCATATCGATCCGGTGGTCGCGCGCCTCGCGGTTCCGTACATGAAAGCGCTGGCCATCGGTCTATTTCCCCTGATGCTCTACTTCGCGGTGCGCCGCTGCATCCAGGCCATGAACATGGTCCGGCCCGTGGCCTTCGCGCTGGTCACCGCCAATCTCATCAACCTGCTTTTCAATTGGGTGCTGATCTACGGCAAGTGGGGAGCTCCGGCAATGGGCGTGGTCGGCTCCGGATGGTCCACTGCGCTCGCTCGCTTGTATATGGCGCTCGTTCTCGTCGGCTATCTGCTGTGGTACGACCGCCGTCATCGCACCGAATTGCTCAAGACTCCGGTGAATGTCGACTTCACACGCATCCGCCGCCTCATCATTCTCGGCCTGCCCGCCGCGACGCAAATCACTCTCGAGATCAGTGTCTTCGCGTTGACCGCTGCGCTCATCGGCCGGCTCGGCGCGGTTCCGCTCGCCGCCCACCAGATCGCGCTCAACACCGTTGCTTTCACCTACATGGTTCCGCTCGGAATTTCTTCCGCCGCCGCCGTGCGCGTCGGCCAAGCCATCGGCCGCAAAGATCCCGCGGGCGCAGCCGATGCCGGCGACACCGCAATTTTTGTCGGCGCCGCTTTCATGCTCGCCGCCAGCGTCCTGTTGCTTGTTTTTCCCCGCGCTATCGCGCGAATGTACACTCCCGACGAAGCCGTCATTCGCACCACCATCTTGCTGCTCGCCGCTGGCGCAGCCTTTCAACTCTTCGATGGCTTGCAGACGGTCGCGACCGGCGCTCTTCGCGGCGCCGGCGACACCCGCACGCCTATGCTCTGCCACTTCACCGCGTACTGGATAATTGGATTGCCGCTCGGCGCCTGGCTCTGCTTCCGCCGCCACTGGGGCGCCTTCGGCCTCTGGGCCGGCCTGAGCCTCGCACTAATCCTGATCGGAATCGTCTTGCTCTTCGCCTGGCGCCGCGCGGTGAAGAGGTTAATGGCAGGAAATGAGGTGTCTGATTTGCAAGTAGCGCGGCGTTAGGTCTGCTACATCTTGTAGCGGCCGAGGTCGTCGTCAGACAGGCCCTCGAGCCACGAGCGGAGTTGCTCGTTGGTGGTGCGTTCCGAAATGGCGCTGGAAATTTTGGAGTTCTTGAGCACTTCGTCTTCGACAAAAATCGGGCAGTCCACGCGCAACGCCAACGCCAAAGCATCGCTCGGCCGTGAATCGATGGTCATCATCTGGCCGTCGCGCTCTACCCAGATCAGCGCGTAAAACGTATCATCCTTCAAATCGTTGACCACGACCTTCTGCACGCGCACTTCAAGCCCCAGCAAAACATTCTTCAGCAGGTCATGCGTCATCGGCCGCGGCGTCTGCACCTTCTCAATTTCCAGCGCAATGGCGTTCGCTTCGTAGACGCCCACCCAAATCGGCAGGATCGCCTGGCCCTGCACGTCCTTCAGCACCACAATGGGCATATTGGTGACGGGGTCCATCATCAGGCCGCGGATCTTCATCTCCACTTCCATCGAGGCCTCCCTTGGCTACGTCACCTGCTCGCCCACCAGGCTGTTCGGCCCGGCGCCTGTCACCAGAACCTGCACGTAGGTTCCCAGAAGGTTCGGCTCTTGTGAAGTGAAATTTACGACCCTGTGACATGCACTGTGCCCGCTCCACTGATTCTCGCGCCGCGACTTACCGCTGACGAGCACATCAAATGTCGTACCAAGCAGCGTCGCGTTGCGTTCGCCCTGAATTTCCCGCTGCTTTTCCTGCAAAACCGCCAGCCGCCGGCTCTTTTCTTCTTCCGAAATCGCATCCGGCATCTTAAGCGACGGCGTGTTCGGCCGCGGCGAATATTTAAACGAGAACAAGCTGTCGTAGCGGACTTCGTCCAGCAAGCTCAATGTCTCCGCGAAGTCCGCTTCCGTCTCGCCGGGAAAGCCCACAATAATATCGGTGGTGATCGCAATCGGCCGCTTCGCTTCGCGCAACATCGCAACCTTCTCGAGGTATTCCGCGCGTGTGTAGGTGCGCACCATCTCCCGCAGCACCTTCGTCGAGCCAGACTGGACCGGCAAGTGCACGTGATTGCACAATTTCGGCTGCGATTCGATGGCCGCAACGATGTCCCCTCCGAAATCGTGCGGATGCGACGTCGTAAACCGCACGCGTCGGATTCCAGGCACATCCGCCACCGCTAGCAATAACTCCGAAAAACGCATTCGCCGCGAAGATGGATCGGCATACGAATTCACCGTTTGCCCGAGAAGTTGCACCTCCGAATAGCCCAGCTCCGCAAGCTCCCGCACTTCTTTCAACACCGAATCGCTTGCGCGGCTGCGCTCCGGACCGCGCGTAAACGGCACCACGCAATACGCGCACGCCTTGTCGCAGCCCTCAATAATGGTCAGATACGCGCGCCACGGATTGTCGCGCCGCGTCACCGGCGTCTCAAACGTTTCATCCGTGTCTGTATCCAGCCCAGTCACGCGTTGGTTCCCTGCCTCGATCTGCGCCAGCAGCTCCGGCAATTTCCGATAACTCGCCGACCCGCACACCAGGCTGACCCACGGCGCGCGTTCGTAGATTTCTTCGCCTTCCTGCTGCGCCACGCAACCGAGCACGCCGATGACCTGCCCCGCCGCCTGTTTGGTTCGATACTCGCCGAGCCGCGAAAAAACTTTCTGCGCCGCCTTTTCGCGAATGCTGCACGTGTTGTAAAGCACCAGCGAAGCCGCGTCCGGCGACTCCACTTGCCGATACCCGCGGGAAAGCAGCACGCCCGCGACTTTTTCCGAGTCGTGGTCGTTCATCTGGCAGCCAAACGTTTCCAGGAAAAAAGTTGCGCCGTCTCGACGGGAAGCTGCGGGCGAGTCGCTCCTCGCCGCGTTCTGCAAAGCAACCGAACGCCCCGCCAGCGAGTCCAAACTAATGTCGAATGTTCCAGCCATTTCTAGTTCGCAGTCTAACACAGGTTACAACATCGTCTTTGTCGGCCGGAGCATCTAAATATCTGTCGAAAAGCGTGGAGCGCGAGAGCGTGTCATCCTGAGGTTCCGGCGCATTTTCAGTTCACTCTGAGGGGCAGACCGCAGGGGGACGGGCCCAAAGGATCTCAAGCGGCGTATTTGCTGAATGCGTTGTACGAGCGGCCCCGACGGCCGCTATCAGCGCTGTCAAAGAGACAACACTTTTTCGCCGCTTTCCTTTGATTCCATGATTCGCGTGTGCTACGGTGCTGAAGTTGGCAAAATTTTGTCAGAACTGAGGGATGACGTATTTTTCTGCTTGCTAGCGTTTTTCTTATCGATTTAGGAAGCATCCTGGCCAACACCGGCTGGGTCGCACGCGGCGTGCTCGCGCTGCTTCTTCTCTTCTCCATCATCTCCTGGGCCATGATTTTCCAGAAGCTCGGCATGTTCGGACGCGTTCGCCGCCAGAGCGATCAATTCCTGCGCATCTTTCGCGCCACGCGCGGCGTCGCCAATCCGCAAGCGCTCGCTTCTGCGGGCTCGCCGTTTGCTTCCGTGTACGCCGCCGGTTTTCGCGAACTGCAGAGCCAAGTCGGCGGCCAACCCACCAATCCGCATCCGCCAAAATTGAAGAGCCTGCAAGCCGTGACCGCAAATATGCAAGTTGCTTCCGCGGAAGAGGTGCGCCGCGTGGAAAAGGGAATGGCCTGGCTCGCCACCACCGGTTCCGTCGCGCCGTTCGTCGGCCTCTTCGGCACGGTGTGGGGCATCATCGACGCATTCTCCGGTCTCGGCAATGCCGGCGCCGCCAGCCTCCGCGCCGTCGCTCCCGGCATCTCCGAAGCGCTGCTGACCACCGCCGCCGGCCTGGCAACCGCCATCCCCGCCGTGATTTTCTACAATCAATTCCTGCAAAATATAAAAGACTTGGCCCAGCGCCTTGACACGTTCACATTGGAAGTGTCCGCCCAAATCGAAAAGACGTTCAGTTAAGGAGTTTTTCTATTTCCCACTTCTAGTTTCTAATTTCTGACTTATGCCTTCCCTTTCCAAACCCACGCAAACCTCGCTCTCCGAGATCAACATGGTCCCGTTCATTGACATCGTGCTGGTTCTCCTGATCATCTTTATGATCACCGCGCCCATCCTGCAGTCCGGCATCGAGCTCGACGTGCCCAAAACGCACGCTGTCAAGGAAATCACCGAGCAGCGCCTGGTCGTCTCGATCGATAAAACGCAAAGAGTCTATCTCGGCAACGAGCCCGTCAACATTCATCAGCTCGGCGCCAAAGTCCACGCGCAACTCAAAAAGCCGCAAGACGCCGTCTTCCTCCGCTGCGACGAAAAAGTCCCCTTCGGCATTTTCGCCAGCGTGGTGGACACCCTGCGCCAATCCGGCATCAGTAATATCAGCATCGTCACCGAGCCCATTACCGACCGGGCGCGTACCCAATAATGATGACCGCCTCCGCCGCCAATCCGCCCTTCCCTAATCCCGACGATCTCAGTCTGCGCCGCTTCCTCGTTTATTCCCTTTTCCTCCATGGCGCGGTCGCGGCAGCCATGCTCGTCTCCATCGTCTTCCATTTTCAAGGCAATCGCTGGGGCGACGTGGGCGGCGGCAGCGAAGGCCAAGTCAACGTCAAGCTCGTGGGCAGCATCGGCCTCCCCATGCCCAAGCCGCCCGACGTTACCGAGAGTAAGACCTTCGACCCGACCGACAGCATCTACAAGACGCTGCCGCAGCCGAAACCGCCGGAACCACCGAAGCAGGAAATTAAAATCCCAGCGTGGAAAGAAAAACCAAAGCCGGTCCAGCACCCCTCGCGCGTGCTCGACAACCCGACGCCCGCCCCTGACAACGCGGTCGCCCAAAACGGCGGCAAGATGAATCTTCCCACCGGCACCAGCAATGTGGCGGGCGCGCCGAATCCCGGCGTCAATATCCAGGGTCAAGGCGGCGGAGACTTCGCCGCGCGCTACGGCTGGTACATTGACGCCGTGCGCCGCCGCATCAGTCAAAATTGGCTGCAGTCCACCATCGATCCCGCGGTGCGTGCCGCGCGCAGCGCGCGGTGCACCATGACGTTTACGATTGCTCGTGACGGCACCGTCAAGGACATTCGCCTCGCGCAAACCAGCGGCAACTATTCCATGGACACCTCCGCGCAGCGCGCCCTGTTCAGCTCCTCGCCCATGCCGGCGCTGCCAAGCGACTATTCGGGTTCGTACGTTAACGTGACATTCGATTTCGATCTGGCAATGACGCGATGAACTGGCCGCGCCCGGCCCACACAGCACGCGTCAAGGGGGAACCGGAGGCGATGGTGCACCGATCACGCTGCATTTGCGTTTGTGTTTTCGCGTTCTGCTTGCTGCTTCTCGGGAGCCAGGCGGCCGCACAGGAGAAGAGGGATTGGTTTTACGGCAGCACCGGCCTCGGCGTCGACAAGCCCCGCGTAGCCGTGGCCGATTTCGCACCGCGCGCCGACACCGCCAAATCCCACTCGCAGCTTTTCACGCAAGTCGTCCGCGACGACCTGCAATTCAGCGGCATCATCGATCTCGTCAGCCCCAGCTTCTACCCCACCGCGGTGCCCACCACTCCAACAGAACTCCGTAACGACGATTGGATCACTCCCCAAATCAACGCCAATCTCGTGGCCTTCGGCAACCTCACCGAATCCGCCAGCGAAGTCGTAATTTCCGGCTGGCTTTACGACGTCCGGAGCCCTTCGACGGAAGCAGTCGTCGGCAAGGTCTATCGCGGCACGCCCACCGACGCGCAGGTCCGTAAATTCGCGCACCAATTCGCCGACGAAATCATCAGCCGCCTTTCCGGAGGACTCCCCGGCATCGCCTCCACGCAAATCGCCTTCGTCAGCTCGCGCACCGGCACAAAAGAGATCTGGGTCATGGACTACGACGGCGCCAACCAGCATCCGCTCACTTCCCTGAAGACCATCTCCCTCACCCCGCGCTGGTCCCCTGACGCCTCGCGCATCGCCTTCACTTGCTTCGTTCCGGGCGCTAGCGGCGTGATCAGCCCGCAAATTTGCATGTACTCCGTGGACGCCAACAAAGTCGTCTCCTTCGCGCGCTTCCGCGGCTCCAACAGCGCCCCCGCTTGGTCTCCAGACGGCTCGCAAATCATGTTTTCATCCTCCATGCTCGGCAATCCCGAACTTTTCGTCAGCGACACGAATGGCGGCCGCCCAAAGCGCCTCACCTACTCTACCGCAGCCAGCACCTCTCCTACCTGGAATCCCAAGACCGGCCAGAGCGTCGTTTTCGTCAGCGATCGCGGCGGCATCCCCAAGCTCTACATGATGAACGCCGACGGCACCAATACGACCGAACTCGATCTCCCCGACAAGGGCTATCTAATCGATCCTGCCTGGTCCCCGAACGGCCAAATGGTCGCCTTCAGTTGGCGCCGGCCTGACGGTAATTTCGATATCTACATCATGGAACCCGCCACTCGCCAAATCATTCAAATCACGCGCGACAGCGGCAAGAACGAGCGCCCCAGTTGGGCGCCCGACGGCCGCCACATCGTCTTTGAATCCACCCGCAATGGCGAGCGTCAGATTTGGACCATGCTCGCCGACGGCACCCAAGCACACGAACTCACCATGTCCGGACACAACGAGTCCCCCAACTGGTCGCCGAAGTAAAAAACCTGTAACATTTCCGGCGTCTTTCGCATCGCATGTGCAGGTGCGGTGACGGGCTAGGGTCAATCCCTGAGTCTTAGGATTACCCTCGCGAACGTTCGCCTGGCGCAGACCGCATCCGTGTACAATATATCGTGATACGAGATATCGCCCGGAACCAGCCCGCCGGTGTTACGATATTCCCCTCGGTGGGTCGAACACGGGTATTCCAAGTAACTCTGAGGAGGATTCGAATGACTGTGGTCTCGCGTCCGCTGTACCGCGCTTTGTTGGTGGCAGGTTTGGTGGCCACCATCTTCACAGGTGGCTGCAAAAAGAAACCCGTTCCGGCACCTCCGCCGCCTGCTCCCGCTCCCGCACCGGCGCCCGCTCAACCGACCGTCACGCTTTCCGCCAATCCGTCTTCCATCAACAGGGGTGAATCATCCACGCTGAGCTGGACCTCCACTAACGCGACGCAGCTCTCCATCGCGCCCGGCGTCGGCACCGTCAACGCGGAAGGCTCCACCGCAGTGACGCCTTCCGATTCCACGGCCTACACGATTACCGCCAGCGGCCCCGGTGGGTCCGCAAACGCCACCGCGCGCGTCACGGTTAACGTTCCTCCGCCTCCGGTGCAAAAAGCGCCCGAGCCGGACCTCAATGAGCTGTTCCTGCGAGAAGTCCGCGATGCCTATTTCGACTTCAACAAAGCCGACATTCGCCCGGACGCTCGCGGAGCGCTCACCAAGACCGCTGACTTCCTGCGTAACTATCCGCAGATTCGCGTGACCATTGAAGGCCATTGCGACGAGCGCGGCTCCACCGAATACAACCTCGCGCTCGGCGATCGTCGCGCCAGTGCGGTGAAGCAGTATCTCGTCTCTCTGGGCATCTCTGCCGACCGCATCAGCACCGTCAGCTTCGGCAAGGAAAAGCCTTTCTGCTCCGAGCACAACGAAACCTGCTGGCAGCAAAATCGCCGCGGCCACTTCGTCCGCGCCCAGTAAGCGCAAAGCGTATCCTCCACGTAGGGGCGCAGCACTGCTGCGCCCCTAACGCCCAGGCGTAGAAATCGACGCATCGCCCGCAGGGCAAGTGTCATCCTGAGGTCCGGCGCCTTTTGCCGGGCCGAAGGATCTCAACGACAGATGCTTGGCAACCAATAATTTCCGTCTACGCGTAGCGGCCGCGAACTGCTTGTCTTGAGCCTCGAAAGGTGGAGGGCGCCTTTCACAACTTCAAGGCTGAATGTGCCGCTTGCGTAAACCCGCCCCCAATGCAACCCCTTGCCCGCGCAACCTCTCTACCTTTACAGTGAAGAGTGAATTGACCGTTCCGCGTTCTTCTGTAAAAGTATTCTCACCTGGCCTGTGTCAGTTCTTGCAAGCGTTGGGGACTCCGGCCGAGCAATGCCGCGCCGGACACTAGGAGGATTGTTCATGCGTGTACGCAACATCGCCATTTTCAGCGCCGCCGTTTTGGCCGGGGCCCTCGGCGGCAGCCTCGTCGGTCCGCGCCCTGCCGAAGCCGTGGCCCGCGAACTCATCGAGCTTCAGCACGACGTCACTTCCCTGCTTCAGGGGCAGAAAGATCTGTCCACGCAAATGACGCAGGACCATACCGTCATGAAGACCCTCGTCGAGCAGTCCAGCGAGACCGCTGGCAAGCTCAACGGCACCATGAGCGCCCTGCAAAAATCCATGCAGGACGTTACCGCCAATTCCGGCGCGCGCCTCGACACCATGTCTACGCAGGTCCAGGGACTTTCCGACAATCTCGAGGAAATCAAGTCCCGGCTCGGCAAGCTGAATCAACAGTTGGTCGACCTGCAAAACACGGTGCAAAGTATTGATGCAAAAATCTCCGGTGGCGGCGGCACCGGAGCGACGCCCACGGCTTCCAATTCAGGCGGCGGCATGAGCTCGCAGCCGGCAAGCAGTTCCGCGCCACCCTCCGGTGCCCCCGCCGGCGGCGGTTCCGCGCCATCCGCTGACACGCTTTACTCCAACGGACTTCGCGATATCACCGGCGGCAATTACGATCTCGCCCGCAAGGAATTCCAGGACTACCTCAAGTTCTACGGCGATACCGACCTGGCCTCCAACGCGCAGTTCTATCTCGGCGAAATCGCTTACTCCCAGAAAAGTTACCAGCAGGCCGTAACCGAATACGACCGCGTCCTCACCAATTACCCCAAGAGCTTCAAGCTCGCTCCCGCGCACCTCAAAAAAGGCATGGCGCTGATCGAGCTCGGCCAAAAAACTTCCGGCGTCCGCGAGCTCCGCGACGTGGTCAGGCACTTCCCGGGCACCGAAGAAGAGCGCCGCGCCCGCGCCAAGCTGAAGGAATTAGGCGTAGCGGTAACCGCCGCGGGCTAACCACCTGTTGCGGCCGCCTTTCAGGTGGCCGATCGCTGCGAATCCCCTCCCCTCTGGATATCCGCGTTATCTTTTTCCGCTCTTTCTGTCCTCTGTGCTCTCTGCGCCCTCTGTGGTGAATGCCCTTTCGTCCAGTATTCCTTTAAGCATGCAGACGTTTTCTTGACAACGACGCACCTCTGCGCCGCCTAAAATCAATCATTAGGAGGCACCACCATGAACCCCGGCGACGCCCAGCTTCGTGCCCAATCCGAGCTCCAATCCGGCGAAAGCCTCTACTGGACCGGTACTGCCGACCCCCGCCGCGCAGCACTAAGCGCCCTCCCCGCCTCCATCTTTGGCATTCCCTTCGCCGCCTTCTCCCTCTTCTGGATCACGCAGGCCTACCACGCCACCAGCGCCATCTCTAAATCCTCAAACAATGCGTTCACGAACGGCTTCAAAGTGTTCCCATTATTTGGTTTGCCTTTCCTCCTAGTCGGCCTCGGCATTATCCTCGCGCCGCTCTGGGCTTTCCTCAAAGGCGGCAGTACCGTTTACGCCGTCACCAACCAGCGCGTCATGATCATCACCGGCGGCGGCAACCGCTCCGTAAAGTCCTTGACGCCCGCCGACATCGTTTCCGTGGACCACCGCGAGCGCCCCGACGGCTCCGGCGACATCGTCATCACCACCAACGCCGTCGTCCGCAGCAGCAACAATTTCGCCTCCCCCCTGAAGGTTGCCCTCTGCGGCGTCCCCAACGTCAAGCAAGTCGTCCAGCAAGTAATGCAATTGCACACCCAGCGCCCCGCTGCCTAAATCCACGCCAACTCGATTACAAATCACCTGATCGTTTCATGTGGCTCGGGCCCGCCTTTTGGGCCTGAGGATTTTGACTGTCGTACAGCACGACTCCGTACGCTTCGTGTTAATCTTCTTCCTCCGAATCTAATCGAGAACACGCATGCCGAAGAAGAAGCTGAAACCCGTGCATCCAGGAGAGATCCTGAGTGAAGAGTTTATGGCCCCTCTCGGACTCAGCATGAACAAAATGGCAATGGACCTGCGCGTGCCAGTGACTCGGATCGCCGACATCGTCAATGAGAAGCGCGGCATCACCGCGGAGACAGCGCTGCGATTCGCCCGCTACTTCAAGAACAGCCCGACCTTCTGGATGAATCTGCAAACGCGCTATGAACTGGAAGTCGCCCAGGACGAAGTCGCTGCTAAGGTTGAACGCGACGTGCAACCGCTCGAGACGGTCGGCACGCGCCACTAAACAGAGATTTACACCTGGGTGTCGACGCCCCCTTCAAAAAAGTCCTTGACAACGGTATACCGTTGTAATAACATCCCTCATGTTACCTCGACAGCTAACTCTTCCTTCATGCCCCCCACCCAAGCTAAACCCTTCGCCATCACACTCTTGCAAACTCTTTTGTACTCTCCGAAAAGTTAACGCTCGTAAAATCAGCAACTTCCGAACTCTTTTGGCAAAACACCGGGGTGGCATATCGCCGCGGCATACTGTCGAATGCACCGAGGTGCAAAAACACCACTTTCTAAGTCCTTTGTTTGCCACTCTTACGCACTCCGTGTTGCGTAAGTCCTTTCCTTGCCACTCTTACGAAAACACCCGGGATGGGGTGCCTCTCACATCCCCAATCCCACCACGTTGGCGCTCCCTGGCGCACTCTGCGATAATCGGGGACCAATTGAGGGCGATGTGAGCGGCACGCAGACACAGCCAAAGTTTTGGAGCGGCAACGAGATCCGCGAGACCTTCCTGCGCTTCTTTGAGGGCAAGGGCCATCGTCGCGTGCGCAGTTCTTCCCTCGTCCCCCACGGCGACCCCACACTGCTCTTCACCAACGCCGGGATGAACCAGTTCAAGGACGTCTTTCTCGGACTCGAGAAGCGCGACTACGACAAGGCCACCTCCGCGCAGAAATGCGTGCGCGCCGGCGGCAAGCACAACGACCTCGAAAATGTCGGCTTCACCAAGCGCCACCACACTTTTTTCGAGATGCTCGGCAATTTCTCCTTCGGCGACTACTACAAAGAAGAGGCGATCACATATGCATGGGAGCTTCTCACCTTCCGTGTGTGGTTCAGCATAGATACAAACAAACTCTACTTTACGATCTTCGGTGGGGCAGAGTTATCGCCTGGCGTCAACGTGGGTCTTGATTCGTTGTCAAGAAATACTTGGCTGAAGGTCGGCGCTCCGCAGGAACGAGTCATCGCCTTGGAGGGAGAGCAAGGAATCAAAGAGCTCTTTTGGAGCATGGGGGAAACGGGCCCTTGCGGTTCGTGCAGCGAGATTCATTACGACATGGGCCCCGAAGCCTCCGAACAGGGCCACACCGACTGCAAATTTCCCTGCGACTGCGGCCGCTACGTGGAAATCTGGAATTTGGTCTTCATGCAGTGGAATCGCGATGCATCTGGCAACTTGACGCCGTTGCCCAAACCGTCGGTCGATACCGGCATGGGACTAGAGCGGATTGCCGCCGTCCTCCAAGGCGTCATCTCCAACTACGACACCGATCTCTTTAAGCCGCTAACAAATCGAGCGGCGGAATTGGTTGGTGGCAAACCGCTGACTGACTCAGCCACTCGCGTCATCGAATGGAATAAGCTGGGCATGGTCACACAGGCTGGCGACGTCCAACCCTCGTACCGAGTAATCGCAGATCACTCTCGCGCAGCTACATTTCTAATTTCGGATGGCGTTGTTCCATCAAACGAAGGCCGCGGATACGTACTACGGAAGATCATTCGGCGCGCGCTCCTCCATGTGCGGTTCCTAGGTGGCGACATTCCTTTCCTGTCACGCATGGCCGAGACTCTGCGGACCCAAATGAAGGAGGCGTATCCTGAACTTCACGATCAGGCAGCGCTCGTTGACCGCATTCTCGATGAAGAAGAGCGAAGGTTTACCCGAACACTAGAAGTGGGCATCAGACGGACGTACCAAGAATTGGCCACATTCATCCGACCGATCTTTGATCACAATCGAGATCTATTGCGCGAGCAGAGTGCGCGCCTCCCTCACGGTCAAAGTCAACACAAAGCTGACTTACAGATGGCCGACCAGCTGAACCATTCATCGGGAGTGGAGCTACACGGCGCAGTTGAACACATATTGTATCGACTGAAAGATGTGCCAGGTCTGCACATTCAATTCCCTGGGGGAAAAGCATTCCAACTCTACGATACGTACGGCCTGCAAAGAGACCTCATCGAAGACCTCATGCGCGACCTGCGTGTGCCGGTAGACTGGACTGGATTTGAAAAGGCGATGGAAGAGCAGCGGACGCGGGCGCGGGCTTCCTGGAAAGGCGGCGCAGGGAAAGAGGCGGCGAATCCGGCTTACGCGAAGATTGCGGCGCAATTCACGACGGAACCGTGCTTCTATTTTGCTACTAGCGCGAAGGGCGCTCGCGTCGAGGCCATCGTAACTAAAAATGGGACGGTTAAGGAGCTGAAGGCTGGGGAATCCGGCGAAGTCGTGCTCGACCGCACTGTGATTTACGCCGAGTCCGGCGGGCAGGCGGCCGATACCGGCTCGTTCTACGATCCGTCGGGCGCGCAAGTCGTCGCCGAAGTCACCGGCGCCTACTACCCTGTCGCGCGCCTCGTCGCGCACCGCGTCACTGCAAAAGACACGCTACGCGTGGGCGACCGCGTCTCAGTCGAGGCAGACGCCGAGCGGCGCGCGCGCATCATGCGCAATCACTCCGGCACACACCTGGTACATGCCGCGCTGCGCAATATCCTGGGCACGCACGTCAAGCAAGCCGGCTCGCTCAATGCTCCCGACCGATTGCGCTTCGATTTTTCACATTTCGCGCACGTCGACGCCGAAGAGCTGCGCGACATCGAGCAGCAAGTCAACGACGAGATTCGCTACAACTGCCAGATCGAAACCAATGTCACCTCGCTCGAAGACGCCCTGGCCTCCGGCGCCCTGGCCTTTTTCGGAGACAAATATCCGGAAAGCAATGTCCGTGTCGTAACCATGCCGGACGCGCGCTCCCCGCGCGGGTTCTACAGCAAGGAGCTGTGCGGTGGCACGCACGTCCACCGCGTGGGCGATATTGGCGTCCTGAAGATCGTCAGCGAGCAATCGGTCGCGGCCGGCGTCCGCCGCATCGAAGCCGTCACCGGCATAGGCGCCCTGGAGCACTACCAGCAGCGCGCCCAACTCCTCAGCCAAATCGCCAGCAAGCTCAATGTCGGCGAAGACGCCGTCCTAGCCACTGTGGAAAAGCTGTCGGAAACCGCTAAGCACCTCGAAAAGGAGCTGGAGGCCCAAAAGCGTAAAGGCGCGCTAGGGCAATTGGATGACCTAACCGCCCAGGTCCAGATGGTCAAGGGGGTCAAGGTGATAGCCGCCGAGGTGGCCAATATCGACCGCGAAGGCCTCCGCCAACTGGTCGATTCCCTGCGCCAAAAGCTAGGTTCCGGGGTAGTCGCTCTGGGCATGCCCGATGACGGCAAAGTCGCTCTAATTGCAGGGGTTACCAAAGATCTCACCTCTAAAGTCCATGCTGGCAAGCTGATACAAGCCTTGGCCAAACAAGTGGGCGGTTCCGGGGGTGGAAGACCCGATTTGGCGGAGGCTGGCGGAAAAGACACATCGGCCCTAAAAAGTGCCTTGCAGTCTATTCCCTCCCTTCTGGAGCCATTGCTATAATCCCGCTAGTTCGGAGAAATGTGTCCGAAGCGAGACATAGACGAAAAGGGTCGGCTCGCTAGGCACTGTTGAAAAACCTGAGATGTCGGGCGAAAGCCCGGTAAACGGGCCGAACCAAAGTCGGCCATAACAATATGAGACGCCTAACCATCCCGGCATGCTTGTGTATGGCAACACTGGTCTTGTGCGCGCACACAGCCAACGCCCAAATCGCTAAGATTATGGACGATAGCAGCGGCCGCCAATTCTTCGTCAATTCCGACCAGCCCCAAGACAAGTTTGGCTCGGCCAAGTTTGGGGCGACAAAAACCCACGCATCCATCTACTTGCCTGCCGAATCATCCTTCAGGGGACCTGGCCGGCCGGCCTTGAGTATTGATCGCGACGGCGCCGAAAGACTCGTGCGCGAAGCCGCGGAACGCCACCACATGGATCCCGCGCTGGTCCGCGCAGTAATCGAGACGGAATCCGGATGGAACGCCGCGGCGAAGTCGCGCAAGGGCGCTCTTGGCCTGATGCAGTTGATTCCGACCACGGCGGTGCGCTTTGGCGTGAATGATGCGTTCAGCCCGCAACAGAATGTCGACGCCGGGGTTCGATATCTGAAAACGTTGCTGGAACGATACAATGGCAATCTGGATTTGGCGCTGGCAGCGTACAATGCTGGAGAAGGCGCGGTGGATCGCGCGCACGGCATCCCGGCGTTTCGCGAAACTCGCGAATACGTCCAGAAAGTGCAGAATGCTTATTTCCGGCCGGGCTCGGGGCGCATGGAAGGGATGTGGAGCAATCCGCGCGCAATCCGCAAAAACGCCGATCCGAGCGGCCGAATTATTTTCACAAACGACTGAGACTTCGCGAACAGTTGAGTTTTCACCTGCGGGCCAGTGCACAGCTCCTGAGGGGTTAAAGGCTGAGGGGGCGCTCCAAAGTAGCGGGGCGCGCAAGGCGGGGATGTTGGCAGGCCAAAATTTTTTGCACAACGTGTTCGCCCGCGTTTCGCCGGTTTTCCTTGCGCTTAGTCTCGCCTTCTTTTGTATCCACGCTTCCCTTGCCCGCGCAGATTCCGATACTCGCAACAATTCCAACCGCCGCCACGCCGCCGCAACGCAATTTGCCCATTCCGAAGATTTGCGCGCGGAGTTGAACAGCAGACCTGCCGAGAAACGCACGCTTTCAGAATACAAACAAGTGGTTTCCAGCTACCGCCGCGTGTACCTGATTACGCCGCACGCCGCCGAAGTGCCCGACGCGCTGCTGGCCGTTGCGGAACTTTACTCCGAGATGGGTGATAAATTCGGGCGCAATTACTATCAGCTTGCCGCGGATTCCTACAAATTCCTGCTCCACGAATATCCCAGCAGCCATTACGGGCAGGACGCCACGCTGCGCTTGGCGCGCCTGCAGAAAGATCAACTGGGCGACGGGACGGAAGCGTCGAAAACATTTGAGGAATTCTTAAGGAAGTATTCGCGCTCTTCGCGCAAACGCGAGGCGCAGGAATCGCTGGCGGAACTTGCGCTGCTGCGCAACGACGAAAATTCGTCGAGCGCAAATAGTGAAGCCGCTGCCCCCGATGCAGACAAAGTGTCGGAAAAAACCGCGGAGGCGGCGGAATCCGCGCGAAGAGTTCCCCCTGACGCGGTGCCCGTCTACTCGGCCGAGAATTCCGGCAAGGTGCCGCGCTTGCGGCGCATCGGCACCAGCGCTTCGGCGGATTCCACACGCGTGACTATCGATCTTGAGGATTTGGTGCAGTACGCCTCGGCGCGTATTCGCAATCCGGACCGCATTTTCTTCGATCTGCATGCGGCGCGGCTCACTCCGGACCTGGCGCGGCAAAATATTCACGTGGAGGGCGATTTGCTTTCCGAGGTGCGCGTGGCGCAAAACCAGGCCGGCGTCGTACGCGTGGTGCTGAATGTCAACGGCGTGAAGGATTACACCGCTTCCCTGCTGACCAATCCACCGCAACTGGTGATCGATTTGTACCCGGATTCGCGCGGAGCGGCCGTGCGTGCGGCAAAAGCAAAGCGCAACGCGACACAAGAGCTCATGGAGCAGCCGGGCGTGCAGGCAGTTTCGACAGCAGCCACGCGGGTCGAACCGTTTGGACCTCCAGCGGCGGTCGCTAGCGCTAGCGGTGCCGCGAGCGGATCAGTCGCTCTGGCTGGCCCGAGTGCTCAAGCGCGCCAGCCCTTCGAGGCTCAGGGTAAACAAGACGCCCTTCGGGGCTCAGGACAAGCTGGCGCTACCGTTCCGGGCGGTTCTCCATCTCCGGCGCCGAGCAATTCGAGCTTGGTGCCTTCGGGGAGCGGCAAATCACGATCGAAAAATGCGAAGTCTGTGGGTGCAAGGCCGGATTTGATTCAGCCGGCCAGTGCAGCGCTGCCCACGCGCGACGGCCAGTCCACGCTGACGCGAACACTAGGGCTCAAGATTAGCCGCATCGTGATCGATCCCGGGCACGGCGGACATGACACCGGAACGATTGGCCCCACGGGCCTGATGGAAAAGGATCTCTGCCTCGATGTGGCGCTTCGGCTCGGCAAAATTATCCAGCAGCGGTTACCGGGCGCGGAAGTCGTATACACGCGTTCGGACGACACGTTTATTCCCCTTGAAGAGCGCACGCGCGTCGCAAACGAATCGAAGGCGGACCTGTTCATCTCCATCCATGCAAACTCCAGCCATGACCACGCAGCCCGAGGCATCGAAACCTACTACTTGAACTTGAAAGGCTCTCCGGACGCCATGGAAGTGGCGGCACGCGAAAATGCCACGGCGCAAGAAAGCGTTCACGACCTGGAAGACATCGTGAAAAAAATCGCGCGCAGCGAAAAGATTGACGAGTCCCGCGAATTTGCCGCGGACATTCAGGAATCGCTGGCCAGGCGCATCCAGAAGCTGAATAAGACCGTGAAAGACCGCGGCGTGCGCAAGGCGCCGTTCGTGGTGCTGGTCGGTGCGGACATGCCGTCCATCCTTACGGAAATTTCGTTCCTCAGCAATCCCGCCGACGAACGGCTCTTGAAGAACCCGGAGCACCGCCAGCGCGTTGCGGAAGGCTTGTATCAAGGCATGGCCAACTACCTTCAGAGCCTCAACAGCATGACCATGAACGTCCCCGGAAAAACCGCTCCTGTGAGCCCCTCAGTTGAACAATCGCGGAACCAACGCTAATCTATTAGTGTCAAAGAAAATGGTAGGGATGCCCCGTCAATTCCTTCTTGCCTTCCTATGCGCTCTCCTGAGCGCCGCCAATACCTGCGCCCAACAAGGCAGTTCCGCCCAGCAACAGCAGATTCTGCCCGACACCTTTGGCAACTGGCACGTCACAGGCTGCGATGCGGATCCGCAGCGCCCCGCCCTCTCGCAAGAAGCGGGCGAACGAGAATTTCGCCAGTGCCAGTTCACGTCGGGCAAGCAGACGGCCACCATTTGGGCCGGCAAGTACCGCGATCCCAGCAGCGCGTACGAGGTCTACACTTCCCTGCTACGACCCACGATGCAGCCTTCCACGGTCGGAAGATTCACAGCGGTAGACGACAAGGGGCTGCTGATCCTGGTAGGAAATATTGTTGTCGGGGTGGACCAGCCGAGAAGTGTTTCCACCAAGGACTTGCAGGAGCTCGCCGCCATCGTTGCGGCGCAATCGGACAAGACGCCGCTACCGCCAATTCGCGAGTATCTACCGAAGGAAGGCTTGGTGAATGCGACGCAACGTTATGCGCTCGGGGCGGCGGCGTTTCGGGCGGCAGCGGAATCCGTGGGCAAGCCGGAGATCGCTGGACTGGCGGACGCGGCAGGCTTCGCACAGGGCGCGGAAGCGATGCTGGCGCAGTATCGCCCGGGCCGTGACAGCGGTGTGCTGCTGCTGATCGATTACCCCACGCCACAGCTTGCGGAATTGCATTTGCGGCATTTAGAGGCTGCGCTTGCGGAAATGGCAAAGAGATCCGGAAGCACGATTGAACGCAAAGGGTCGTTGCTGACCATTGTAATAGCACCCAGTTCGCCGGCCTTTGGCGAGAATTTGCGCGCCGCGGTGACCTACGAGACACAGGTAACCTGGAACGAGCCGAGCCAGACGGCCACCGATCCGCCG